>JAESGP010000022.1_pt1 | contig 294530 bp, 261 predicted proteins | sample 9269741 | NCBI WGS metagenome assembly JAESGP01 (sample SAMN15720684, study PRJNA650882) | algae metagenome | isolation source: Desmonostoc vinosum HA7617-LM4 and co-occurring heterotrophs from cave wall | place: USA: Waikapalae cave, Hawaii | collected 2011-05-27 | reverse complement strand
GCGTACCAGCAGGAATAATGTATTCGTGTTTAAGTGAGCAAGCGTTAAGGTGACAACTGCGAGATAAATACCAATCCTTGCGTTCAGCTAAAGCATAGTTGTAAACACGACGATTGATTTCTAACCAATCTTCAAACGTCTGGGCTTGTGCATGAGTTGGCTTTAGCTTAAATTCGTATGTCAAATTAAACACTTGTTTATCACCTCCGCTAACATTATAAATCGTATTCACGCTTTATAAACATGACGCACAAATAAATTTGTCCTGCTCGCTTATATCCCCCACTTAAAAGACGTATGAAGCACAAAACTTATTGGTTTTGTGCTTCATACTTGGGGGCTTTACGCTTCACGACTCGTAAGCTGAGAATATCCGGGTCACGTAAGGTAACTATCATATTGGTTCTCCTATAACAATTCGTTGCATTTTTGGTCAAGTACGGTAAACCGTATTTACACTTATATTCACATATATTAATTTAATTGTTAAGTTTAGTTACATAGATGAGACAAAGCTGCCATCTTGGCAACCAAAAGCATGAGAAACAGAAAAATCATTGACATCAAGACAAATTTCCCAAACTAAGAGTGAAGACTGAAGACCTTGACTAGTTATTGGTCATAAAAAAATAAAATTTTTGTAATCTTATTTAACATTCCTATGAAAGCTACCAAGCAATTAATTAATTTTCTACAACAAGAGTTAGGTGTTTCTGATGGTGCAATTTCCTTCGCCTTACGACGTTGTGAACAAACCCCCAACTTCATCGCCATGACACTCTGGCAGTATGGGCTGGTAACGCTAGATCAGTTAGCTCAAATTTTTGATTGGCTAGAAGCGATATAGCACACTGCTCAGTGCTGCTTAATGAGCGAAGTTTTCTACAGTTTTAACTCCAAGGATTGGTAACACACATGACAATAAAAGAACAGCCTAAACCACCCCGTTCTCGGCTGATTGCTAACATATTGCTAGCGGTATCAGGATTATTCCTGCTCTTAAATCTGTTTTTGCCTAGCTTATTTGCTTCGGGGCCTGCTGGGGTTCCTTATAGCTTGTTTATTCATCAGGTGCAGGAAGGGGAAGTTAGCCGCGTTTCTGTTGGTCAAAACCAGATCCGTTATCAATTAAAAACCGAGAGTGGTGATCCTGGCCCAATATTTATAACTACGCCAATCTTTGATTTAGAGTTGCCTAAACTGCTGGAGTCAAAAGGAGTAGAGTTTGCTGCTACGCCTCCACCCAAAAATAGTTGGTTTACAACTGTGCTGGGTTGGATTGTCCCACCACTGATTTTTATCGCTATCTGGCAATTCTTTATCGCTCGTGGCGGTGGTCAACAAGGTGTTCTCTCGATTGGCAAGAGTAAAGCTAAAGTTTATGTTGAAGGCGAATCAGCAAAAATTACCTTTGCAGATGTGGCTGGGGTAGAAGAGGCTAAGACCGAGTTAGTAGAAATCGTAGATTTTCTTAAGACTCCATCACGCTTTACGCAAATTGGAGCGAGGATTCCTAAAGGTGTGCTATTGGTGGGCCCTCCAGGTACGGGTAAAACACTTTTGGCTAAAGCCGTAGCTGGGGAAGCTGGAGTGCCATTCTTTAGTATCTCTGGTTCTGAATTTGTAGAACTGTTTGTTGGTGTGGGTTCTTCGAGAGTGCGCGACTTGTTTGAGCAGGCGAAAAAGCAGGCTCCCTGTATTGTGTTCATCGATGAATTGGATGCGATTGGTAAATCTCGTAGTAGCAATGGCTTCTACGGTGGTAATGATGAACGCGAACAAACTCTCAATCAGTTATTGACCGAGATGGATGGTTTTGCGGCTGGAGATGCGACGGTGATTGTCTTAGCAGCCACCAACCGGCCGGAAACCCTTGACCCTGCCTTGTTGCGTCCAGGTCGCTTTGACCGTCAAGTGTTGGTAGATCGTCCCGATTTATCTGGTCGTGAAGCAATTCTCAAGATTCACTCTCAAAAGGTCAAACTAGGCGAAGATGTAAACTTAAAAGCGATCGCCACTCGTACTCCCGGTTTTGCTGGTGCAGATTTAGCCAACTTGGTGAATGAAGCTGCATTATTAGCAGCTCGTAATCAACGTCAAACCATCGCCCAAGCTGACTTTGCCGAAGCTATTGAGCGGATAGTCGCAGGTTTAGAGAAAAAGAGCAGAGTATTAAGCGATACTGAGAAAAAGATTGTTGCTTATCATGAAGTTGGTCATGCAATGGTTGGGGCATCGATGCCAGGTAGCGATCGCGTGGAAAAAATCTCCATAATTCCCCGTGGTATGGCAGCATTAGGTTATACTTTGCAGTTACCAACCGAAGACCGCTTTTTGATGAATGAGGCAGAATTGCGGGGTCAAATTGCTACCTTGTTGGGAGGACGTTCGGCTGAAGAAATCGTCTTTGGCAGTATTACTACTGGGGCCTCTAATGATTTGCAACGAGCAACCGATTTAGCTGAGAGAATGGTAACAACCTATGGGATGAGCAAAGTTTTGGGGCCATTGGCTTATCAGCAAGGTCAGCAAGCAATGTTTTTAGGCAACGGTGCGCCCAATCCCCGCCGGATGGTGAGTGAAGACACAGCCAAAGCCATTGATAGCGAAGTCAAGGAAATTGTGGAAACAGCCCACGCCCAAGCTTTAGAGATTCTCAAACAGAATCGAGAATTGCTAGAAGCGATCGCCACTCAACTTTTGGAAACAGAAGTGATTGAAGGCGAAAAACTGCACAGTTTTCTCAAGCAGATGCAATCTGTGACTGAGTAGGGATTGGGGAACTCGGGGCCCCCGCTCCCGGTGGGACTGGGGACTGGAGATTGGGAGTGATGAGTGAGTGTTTGTTATTTCTCCCCTGTTTCCTGTTCCCTTTTACTCGCACTCTTGCGGTTTCTGTCTCAGGCATGGTATCAGAGAAGGAACATAAACGCTACTTTAAAAAAGCGTGTTATTCCCATCGAAAAAATTAATAATATAATGCTCTTAACTATGAGCATCTATCAATCTCTGAAAAAATCTTACACTCAACACCGTCGGCGTGACAATGACTGGCGGTTATTTTTGCGTCTAGTACCTTACGGTCGTCGTAGTGGCAAACTGTTGGCGCTGTCAATGGTTTTATTAGTGCCAATCGCTATAGCTAATGCTTTACCACCACTGTTGATTGGACAGGTTATATCATTAATCCGTAATGAATCCAGTACCTATGAGTTTCTAAGGAATCGTCCTTTGTGGCAAGGGTTACAAATCCTAGAAATATTATTATTGATCACAATTACGGTACGTTTGATACTAGTAGGGTTTCAGGGTTATTTAGTGCAAAAGCTAGGCCAACAAGTCACCGCAGCAATTCGCCAAGATTTGTTTGGTCATGTGACATCTCTAGCAGTACGTTTTTTTGACAGAACGCCTGTAGGTAAATTAATTACCAGACTCACTAGCGATGTGGAAGTCTTAGGAGATGTGTTTTCCACTGGCGCAATTGGCATTGTATCCGATTTGTTTTACATGCTGGTGATTATCGGTTTGATGTTTTCTATCCAGTGGCAACTTGCCTGTTTATTGCTGGTGATGCTTTTACCAGTTACATGGGTAATAATTTACTTCCAACAAGAGTATCGCAAAGCAAATTACAAAGCACGGGAAGAACTTTCTGCCTTAAACTCCCAGATCCAAGAAAACATTGTTGGTATCAATGTTGTACAATTATTCCGGCGAGAAAAATTTAATGCAGAATTGTTTCGTAATACCAATAACCGCTATATCAAAGAGGTAGATAGGACAATTTTTTATGATTCAGCTGTTTCAGCAACCTTAGAATGGATTGGCTTGATTGCGATCGCAGCGGTTTTGGGAATGGGTGGATGGTTGCTGTTAGGTAAAAATCTGACTTTTGGAATTTTATCAGCATTTATTTTGTATGCTCAGCGATTATTCGACCCCTTGCGGGAGTTTGCCGAAAAATTTACCGTCATTCAAGCTGGGTTTACTGCTATTGAACGAGTTAGCGATATTTTAGATGAACCGATAGAAATACGCGATCGCGCCAATACTCGTTTTTCGATATTTGATGCTAAATTCGGCTACATAGATGAGATCCTGGCAGAGTTAGAATCTCCAGATTTAAATGCGGCCCCGGAATTAGGAGAAATCCGCTTTGATCACGTTTGGTTTGCCTACAAAGACGATGATTATGTCATTAAAGACCTAGATTTCATCATTCGTCCTGGTGAAAAAGTCGCATTAGTCGGGCCGACAGGTGCGGGTAAAAGTTCCATCATTCGTCTTTTGTGTCGCCTCTACGAACCCACCCAAGGGCGCATTCTTGTAGATGGTGTGGATATCCGCGAACTACCACAAGCAGAACTGCGACGTTATTTAGCTGTAATTTTACAAGAAGGCTTTTTGTTTGCTGGCGATGTTAAAAGTAACATTACTTTAGGGGATAGCTATACTTTTGAAGAAATTCAAGAAGCCGCAGAGAAAACTAATGTTGCTCAGTTTATTGAAGAATTACCCCAAGGTTACAACACTCAACTCAGACAACGGGGTACAAATATTTCGAGTGGTCAAAAGCAACTTTTAGCCTTTGCCCGTGCTGCTATTCGCGATCCTCAAGTTTTGGTTTTAGATGAGGCCACCGCTAGCCTAGATGTGGGAACAGAGGCATTAGTTCAACAGGCATTAGGTCAGCTTTTAGCTAGACGTACCGCTATTATTATCGCTCACCGTCTGTCTACAATTCGCAACGTAGACAGAATTTTTGTTCTCAAGCGGGGAGAATTAATCGAACAAGGAAGCCACGAAGAACTACTACAACAAGGTGGACTTTATGCTACCTTGCATAATTTGCAAATGTTAGAAACTTAGTAGAGGCAGGGGGATGAGGGGGACGCGGGGACGCGGAGAATAACCAATGAAAATTCCCCATTCCCAATTCTTCTTTCCCTACTCCCTACTCCCTACTCCCTACTCCCTACTTTCAAAGATTTGAGTAACTCAGTATTCACGCCTGATTCACGGGTTAAGGCGATTTTGCCAGTGCGGGCAATTTCCCTTAAACCAAATTTTTGCAGCACTTGCACGATCGCTACCATTTTACCTGGATCTCCTACAACTTCTAAAGTGAGAGAATCTTCCGCGACATCAACGACTCGCGCCCGAAAAATTTGAGACAATTCGATTACTTCTGAGCGATTACTACTAGTAGCATTCACCTTCAAAAGCATTAATTCTCTCTCTACACAAGGAGTCTCGGTAATATCTTGTACTTTGAGAACGTTAACTAACTTATATAATTGCTTGGTGAGTTGCTCAATAATGCGATCGTCACCAGGTACAACCATCGTAATTCGAGAAACTCCTCCCTGCTCGGCTGGCCCAACAGCGAGGCTCTCAATATTAAAACCACGACGGGCAAATAAACTAGAAATACGGGAGAGAACACCCGCTTCATCTTCTACTAGAACTGATAATGTGTGTTTCATCTTGCCAATAGAGGCGTTAAGCAGTATTCGAGGAACGCAAACTCAACTAACGGCTGCGCTAGACTTACTGCCGCACTAATTTTAAGTCAGATTTTCTATTTTAAACTCAATGGTTGCACTCGTTGCAATCCTAAAGAAAAATTGTCCAGAAATCATCCTGTAAGCATTAATCTATCAAAGTACATATCTTTTCATAGGCAGATGCTGCATTGTCACTAAGCTTTTATACTCAAAGGAATAAGCCCTTTTATTTTGGAGAAAAATTTTTATGAGTTGGTTAAAAAGACTCTTTGGGATGGAAAAACCCCAAAACGCAGAAGTAAATCCTACTCCACAGGACGTTCCACAAGCTGTTAGCACTAGTGCAGCCACCACTACTCAATCCATACCTCCAGAGCGTGTAGGATTAAACGGAGAATATGATCAAAGTGGATTGGCAAAGCGGGTAGCATTGGCATTTGATCAAGATTCCCAACTTACTGATGTTGAAACTCTGTGGGTTGCTCAAACTAGCAGCACTGTGGTATTAAAAGGCAAGGTTCCTAGCCAAGAAATTCTCGATAGAATGGTTTCTGTGGCACGTTCGGTGAACGGCACTACAGATGTTGATACTAGCCAAGCTTCGATTGGCTAGTAGTAAAGCGATTGGAAATCGCGCGCCAGTTGCTACCCTGTGGGAAGCCGCCCTCCGGGCGTCTACAAGTCGGCAAAGCCGACAACACTTGCTTCAACGCGACGGCACTTCCTTCAAGTCGGCAAAGCCGCCCAACGGAGTGCCTTGGGAACCCGCGCAACGCAGTGTTTCCCCAACGCACTGGCTTGGCTACACAGACAAAACCCACCTCCGTGGGTTTGAAAGACCTAATTTTTGGTTAGTCCGCGCAGGCGGACTTCGCTTGTGTAGTAGCGAATTCTATTCGCCCAAAACTGATAACTGATTTAATTTTCGGTGATGCGATCGCCAATCCATTTCTCAATTCGTTCTAAAATGGCTTGGTTAACTTTTTCTGGACATTCGTCATGAGGACAATGCCCCACATCATCTAAATTGAGTAGTTCTAGTTTCTCGTTGTATTGAATAAATTGACTAGCAAGCACTGGGGGAACAAACCGATCTTTTTGCCCCCAAATCAAAAGCATGGGAATTGTTAAGGTTGGTAACATTAACTTGACACTAGGGCTAAAGCTCATGCCAATTGCGGCTTTAAATAAAGCACTGAAAGCCCTAGCAGAACCCCGGTCTTGGGGAGGGCCAGCTAAAATTTCGATTAGTTCATCGGTAATAGCCTCTGGGTTGGCGTAAGCAAGACTTGCCCAACGGCGTACTACACCTGGACGGCGGACTAGATGAAACACAGGTTTCAATATCAACGGAGAGGCAACAATATTTTTAATCGCTCTAACGACTGGTCGCAGAATTGGCGGAATTGCTTCTTGCTCTAATGACGGGTCTGGTAAACTCATCATCACTATACCTTGTACCATGTCGGGATGAGCAGCAGCAGCAGCCAGAGAAATCAATGAACCATTGGAATTACCCACTAAAACTACTGGTTTACGGATAAATGTTCTCCAAAAGTCGTAAACCTGTTCTACCCAAAGTTCGATGCTGTAATTAGCTGGGGCTTTTTCAGAGGCACCAAAACCCAACATATCTAGAGCATAGACTGTGTGATACTCACCTAAAACCTCTAAGTTATGCCGCCAATGACCAATAGAAGCGCCAAAGCCATGTAGCAAAATTAGGGGTGTTGTCTTGTCGTAATTTTGAGCAGGACGGATATAGGTGTAGCGAATTTGCCAGCCACGCCAAACCCAATCTCGTTGATTACCAACTCGCTCCCGCCAGTGTATTGTAGTGGTCACAGTCCGCTTTTGATTAATCAGCCTAATACTAATATAGTAGAAATGCGATCGCCACTTTTTAGCTACGTTCGTAGTCAGCACTTCAGTCTACCAATCGAAAAGGCTTTTTCTGCACTCCCTACTCCCAACCCACGCAAGCAATTTCAAAAATCACAGCGGATTACTGAGTAATATTGAGGTTTTTGCAGATTAGTGCAGAGAATCAATTATTACTCTGCGTTATTTTGCGTTAAAAAACAGTACAAGCCCTGTACGCTGGGAATTTCGGCTTTGTGATGAGAGAGTTAGCAATAATTGCAGTTTGCTTTCAAAGGCTAGCATGACAAAGGCATCCCCAAACATAGTACAACGCTTGCAGAATGCAGTAACTTATTTGTTTAGGATGGGAAGTTTATTCATATCCCGTCTTACAGCATACCTGAAAGGCTACTTCCAGGACAATACCGTCATTGTCCGCCCTGCTTTAGGCGGGCCGGTTCTCAGCTTAGGTGGGGGTGGCCCCGATATAGATGACGCTATTCAGTGGATGATTAATCAAGTTAGAGGATGCACTGACTGTGCCACCAAAATAGATGTTGTGGTCATTCGCGCTTATGGAGATGACGAGTACAATCGGCTAATTTCCAGGATGAGAGGCGTCAATTCAGTCCAAACTCTTGTCATTAGCAATAGACAAGACGCAAACAGAGCAGCGATCATTGAAAAAGTGAAAAACGCTGAGGTAATTTTCTTTGCTGGCGGCGACCAATGTCAATATATCCGTAATTGGAAAAACACTGCTCTAGAGGCTGCTGTCAAATCAGTTTACGCCAGAGGTGGTGGTGTTGGTGGCACTAGTGCAGGTGCAATGATTCAAAGTGAGTTCATTTATGATTCTTGCGCTTGTGAAGAGAGTATTGAGACAAAAGACGCGCTTGAAGATCCTTATCAGAATATTACCTTTACCTACAACTTTTTTCACTGGAGCTATTTGAAAGGAACCATAGTTGATACACACTTCGACAGACGCAAAAGAATGGGTCGAATTATGGCTTTTATTGCTCGTCAAATTCAGGATGGTGTATCGCGCAGTGCTTTAGGAATAGCCGTTAGTGAGGAGACATCTGTTGTTATCGATAAAAATGGTCTGGCAAAAGTCATCGGCAGAGGTGCAGCATATTTTGTACTAGGAGATCATCCACCAGAAGAATGCAAACCCCGAACACCTTTGAGCTTTTATGACTACAAAATTTGGAGAGTTCCCAGAGGCGATACATTTAACCTCAGAAACATCCCAACATCAGGATATTACCTCAGAAGCGTGAAAAGGGGACGATTTAGCTCAGATCCTTATTGAGGGATGAGGGGGATGAGGGGGACGCAAACAAGCAAACAGAGATATACACCAGTCCCCAATTCCCATTACCCCTAATCCCCGCTCCCGGAGGGAGTGGGGCCCTGAGTTCTCGATTCCCTACACCAAAGTCGCTTGTTTACGTAGACTTTGAATAGTTGCGATCGCATGTTGTGCTACAGTATCGATCTCTGCTTGGGTGTTAAACCGTCCTATGCCAAATCGCACTGAGGCGTAGGCTAGTTGTTCGGTGTGTCCCAATGCTGTGAGAACATGAGAGGGTGCAGTAGTTGTTGACGAACAGGCAGACCCAGAAGATACTGCCATTACTGGTTGCAATCCTAGCAACAGTGCAGCCCCATCTACCGCCTCAACACTAATATTTAAGTTTCCTGCTAGGCGTTGGGTGGGATGTCCGTTGAGATGTATCCCCGGTAGTTGTGAAAGCTTTTGCCACAAACTATGCCGTAATTCGGTGAGGCGTTGGGTTTCTGTGGCTTGTTCTGCTAGAGCGATTTCTGTGGCTTTGCCAAAGCCGACAATTTGCGGTGTATACAATGTACCAGAACGCATCCCCCGCTCGTGTCCACCACCATGTTGCTGAGGTGCGAGTTGTACTCTGGGGTTGCGCCGGCGGACGTATAGCGCACCGATGCCTTTCGGGCCATATAATTTGTGTGCAGTTAATGACATCAAATCAATTTTCATTGCTTGGACATCAAGGGGGATTTTACCAAGCGCTTGAGCTGCATCTGTATGAAAAATGATATTGCGATCGCGGCACATTTGGCCAATTTCTGTCAACGGCTGTAACACACCAATTTCATTATTTGCCGCCATTACCGACACCAAAATCGTTTCGGGACGAAAGGCTGTTGCTAATTTTGCTAAATCAATTAGTCCATCTTGATTGACTGGGAGAAAAGTAACTTCAAAACCGAGTGTTTGGAGATATTTACAAGGGTCAATAACTGCGCTATGTTCAGTAGCCACAGTCATAATATGCTGACCTTTTTGAAAGTAAGCCTCTGCGACACCTTTAATAGCTAAATTATTAGCTTCAGTTGCACCGCTGGTAAATACAATCTCTTCAGGAGTAGCATTAATTGCTGCTGCTAATATTTCTCGCGTCTGTTTAACAGCAGCTTCTGCCTCCCAACCATAAATATGATTAATGCTAGATGGATTGCCAAAGTATTCTGTAAAATAAGGCATCATAGCGGCCATTACCCGTTCATCCACAGGTGTAGTGGCGTGACAATCGAGATAAATAGGACGAGTAGACATAATTATTTCGGCGTTGCATAATTGCGGGATGATTTATTTCACGCAGAGGCGCAGAGGCGCAGAGAGAATAAAGAGTTTGAGATTTCTGGTTACTTTAATCATAGCGTTGGCAATTTTGCATCTCATAGACTGCTAAACCATCCAGGCAGCTTGAAAAAAATCTTGCTCACACAGCATTGCATAACGGTAAGTAGAGTAAATCAAAGCGTTGGCAGCAGCATAATTATCAACCAAATTTTCTAATTGTTGTGCTAATGGTTGAAAATCTGCGCTACTGTAAGTACGAATCCAATCGGTATACTGATGATTGGGAATTCCCCCATCAGCCAACTGTTTTCCTAAAAAAGCATAAAGACGCATACAAGGAGACATGGCCGCAGCAGTTATACCAACATCGCCACTCCAAGCAGTAGCCAACAAAAAGTCAGTATAGCGACGGGTAGCTGCACCAGGTTCTACAGAGTGTAAGTTAACTCCCCATTGGGCAGCATAGCTTTCATGTAGTCGCAGTTCTTCTACAACACCACCAACTAGATTGTGAAATATAGTAAATCCTATCCAGTCTGGTGCTTTTGCCGCAGCAAGACTATAAGCACGAGCAAAAGCTTGCAAGAAAAAAGCATCTTGCCCTACATAGTAAGCAAATTTCCACCGCTCAAGGCTACCATTAGCAATTCCTTGCACAAAAGGATGCTCTAAGCAAGCTTGTGCTAAATCTTGATTTGCTGTCCATAATTGGTTTGAGAGGTCATTGGTCATTGGTCATTAGTCATTGGGAATGAGCAGTGGGTTTCGACTTCTCCTGTCGGAGACGCTGCGCGAACGCTCAACCCACAGGGAATGGGGAATGGGGTGGTATATCTCTGTTTGCTTCTTTGCGTCCCCGCGTCCCCAGCAGGATTGCTTTTTTAGCAAAAAAATAGTCCTGTACTAGACAGAACTACTGAAGTTTTTGTAAAAACTATAACCCTCTAGCGAGCTGTGCCTTGTGCAACAGCAGCATCTATCGGTTTCATCAAGTACAGGCGCAAGCACTGCCAACCGTTAGAGATGTAAAGTGGCAACTTCTGGAAGAATTGCAGGAATTTGGGAGTGTTAGAGTTAGCGATCGCTGTTAGCTTTTCGTTGTTTTTTATACAAAGGTCTAACCGCTCATAAAACTCTGGATTCTCTACATCCAGCATCACAGGGAAGACTCTACCTGCGGTTTCGTTAGTCTTCTTAATTACATAGATGTCATATTCTCGCGCATCCAACCCAATTGATGCATAAAAGTCTTTGCGTTGGATGTCATTGAGATACATTGTGACAAACACCGACAACAGGAAAAACCGACTCCACAGTCTAGCTTTCCAGTCGTTCAGGATTTGTGGTTGAGATTTCATCACTGCATCAAAGAAGTCGCCATGACGGTTTTCGTCTTGACACCAGTTTTCAAAGAATCGGAAAATTGGATAAATCCGGTCTTCGGGATGTGCTTCTAAATGGCGATAAATGGTGATGTAGCGCCAATACCCGATTTTTTCCGAAAGGTAAGTAGCGTAAAAGATGAATTTCGGTTTAAAGAAGGTATACTGACGGCTCTTAGTGAGAAACCCTAAGTCTAGAGAAAGGTTAAAGTCCGACATGGCTTTATTCAAAAAGCCTGCGTGACGGGCTTCATCTCGTGACATCAGGTTAAAGCACTCAGCCAAGACTGGGCTTTTGTCTTTCAAACGACGGCCCAATTCTTTATACAGCAAAAAGCCCGAAAACTCTGCTGTACATGAACGTTCTAGAAATTCCACGAATAACCGCCGAGTTTCCCCGTCAATATGATCCCAGGATTGTTCAAACTCGGTGTCCCGAACAAAGTGATGACGATTGTAGTCGGCGCGAAACTCCTCTAGAATGGCTTTTAACTCGTCTTCGTTGACGGAAATATCCATCCGCGCCATCTCATCAAAATCGGTAGTGTAAAACCGAGGTGTTAACAAGGTTTCTTTTGCCGGGATTTTAATCCCTGGCCGCATTTCTTCAAAGCCTGGTTTTTTTAGGGAATCTACCATGTCTTGATTGCAATGAGTATCTTTTATGATCATGAGTACACCCGAAAGCCAAAGGTAATGCTTTGACAAGGCGTAACAGCCGACAATAATCAATTTGTATAGAAATTAGTCTACCAAGGTACGGGTGAGAAACTCGTCAGAAAAACGTTAAGAGTTGCAACAATAGCCAAATCGTTGCGGAATCGTAAATCATAAATTGGTAGTCGCTAAACTAGGGGTGTAAGGGATGTGATTTGTGGGGTTTCCACCACTCGTTAAAGATTTAGCTAGTGTGGAAAAACCATCTTAGATAACAAGAGCGAATCCAAAGGGCTAAAAGCAAGATGAATCTTGAAAACAATCAGAATAAAGACCGTCTTCTTGTCTCTTATATCTTCTGTGCAGTCGGTTTTTTTGGTGTGGGAGGGCTGCACCGTTTATATAATGGCAAGGTATTTACAGGTTTGTTGTGGCTATGTACTTTGGGTTTTTTATATGTAGGGCAGTTGGTGGATATATTTTTGATCCCTAGTATGGTTGATGAATATGAACTGAAACTAAGGTTAAAAGCTGGTTTATCTCCTTTGGGTGTACCTCTCAATCAATCTGCTGTTGCTTCTCAAGTTCATCACCCAACTGGTAACCAACTCATGGTTAAACTGCTCGAAGCAGCAGAAAGTAAGGGTGGTTTTTTGACTGTGACTCAAGGTGTGAAGGCAACGGGTGCTAGCTTTGCGGAAGTAGAGGCTGTTCTTAAGGAGATACTGAAATCAGGTTATGTGAAAATAGACAACGACCCCATTTCTGGAGCCGTCACCTATCATTTCCACGAACTTAGTTAATTTCTACCTAGCCACTTTTGACCATTCAAGCGTTGTACCAAGCCAAACACCAATAGGTCTAATGTGATTTTGCGCTCATCAATGAGGAATGACTCAAGGGTGCTAGGTTTTTTACCTTCATTACAGGAAAATCCCTTTTTCCCTTGGATGTCTTCTTCAGGGAAATACAAGTTAAACTGGCGTAACCCGTTTTGCCAACTGCCAATGACTTGCCAATACTCTTCGGTTGAATTAAAGCCTGTAATCGGAACTTTTTGCTTAGCAAAAGACACCTGTAAATCTTGTACTCCTTGCTGAGCGATCGCCTTTTGTAACGCAGGCAAGTAATCTTGTTGTATAAACTCTACAAATGGCTTGTCTTCAACAGCTGGAGCTTTTTCTTTTTTCGCTGCTTTAGCGGCGGCGGGTTTTTCTCGCTTGGGTGGTGCAGCTTCTTTGGCAGCGTTGGGGTTAGTTTCTGGGTTCGCGGCTTTGGGATCTGGCGCGTTGGCAGTAGGTATATCCGTCGCTACTGGTTCGTTGGTGCTAGGAGCATTGTCTTCAGCGACACTGGGAGCTACTTCGCCAGCTTCATTATGATTTGTTGGGTCTGCCATTGCTCAGGTCAATCCTTTGTCTAGCTTTAGGAGCGATCGCTCACCTTGAGGTTTCGGTCATCTTCATTTTGACATACTAGAGTCTGGCGAAAGCCAGCATAACTATAATTTCTCATTTTCTTGTCCCAACTCCAAAAACTAAAATCGCATCATGCAGCTTTCTATCTACGCGTAGCATCTTTGACATGAGAACGTACCCCTTCGCTTAAGCAAGCTACACATAGCGTCTCGCACAGAAGTCCATTCCCCGTTTCAAAAACAGAAACGACAACAAGTTTCACTCAAAAGACTCGTAATATAACAATAAATCCCTAGTAATGTCTCCTTTGACAACTTGTAACTTACTCAGAAAAGGATGTTGTCAGCATGATGATTGTTATAAATTATGATTTGCAGAGGCTAAAGAATGAATATAGGAAAATCATCTTTTATTTACTGCTCTCCACTAAACTTTATTTGTCAAAATTTAACTTGCTGATTCAGCAAAGCTAATATTCAAAAGTACAAACTAACAGACATACAAAAATAATTTACAACGTCATAAATAAAACTGTGTAGATGTTTAATCATCAAACATAGAAGAGTTATTATATTTATTTTTTGAGTAGCTTGACCTTTTCAATTAATATTTAAAAATCCCAATATACGGCTGAAGTTTTAGCAATCAGCATCAGATATTCTGGTGCTGATTTTTCTTTTTTATCTCAATTTTTAATATTAGGGACATTATTGTTTTATTTTTATTCTTAATATCTAACCTCTTAAAACTTATCAAACTGGCGAATAAGTTAAAAACTGCTTTTCGTTAGAGTTTTGAGTTGTTTTACCTATCTTGTTTTGAAAAAACTGTAACTGTTTTGTCCTTTTTACATGTCGATTTTCATGGACATTATTCTTTTTTTTGAATTAGAGTTTAAACATGAAACAAACACAAGTTTCTTACTCAAATAAAAACAGTTAGTCCTGTAATGATATCTTGCTTTTATGCATGAATTATGCAGTAAATAAAAAAAATAAAACTGACTAACTACCCAAATCTAAAACTCAACATTAATCAAATTTAATCGAGGTAAAAATCATGTCTGACTTCAACAAAACATCTGAATTATTAGTTGATTTATCTGCTGCTCAAGAAGAAACGATCGCTGGTGGTTTAAGCATCGGTTCAGTTGGCGGCGGTATCGACCTCAAAAACATTGTTGGTACTGGTTTCTCTCAGCAACAACTAGCTTCTGTTTCTAGCGTTAAGTCTGGTAAAGATGGTAGTGAAGTAACCCGTGTGATCGGTGCTTCTAACACCCATACCTTTGCTAACGAATTTTTCAGCATCAATCTGTAATTTCAATCCATCTGTTTCATTAATTCAGTCACATCAACTAGAGGTAAAAATCATGTCTGACTTCAACAAATCTGATTTATTAGTCGATTTATCTGCTGCTCAAGAAGAAATGATCGCTGGTGGTTTAAGTCTAGGTTCAGTTGGTGGTATCGACCTCAACAACGTTGTTGGTACTGGTTTCTCTCAGCAACAACTAGCTTCTATTTCTAGCGTGAAATCTAATGGCAATGGTAGTGAAGTAACCCGCGTAATCGGTGCTGCTAACACCAACACCTTTGCTCATGAATTGTTCAGCATTAAGCTGTAATTTTAATCCATCTGTTTCATTAGTTCAGTCACATCACAATAAAGGTAAAAATCATGTCTGATTTCAATAAATCTGAATTACTAGTTGATTTATCTGTTGATCAAGAAGAAGCGATCGCTGGTGGTTTAAGTCTAGGTTCAGTTGGTGGTATCGACCTCAACAACGTTGTTGGTACTGGTTTCTCTCAGCAACAACTAGCATCTATTTCTAGCGTGAAATCTAATGGCAATGGTAGTGAAGTAACCCGCGTGATCGGTGCTGCTAATACCAATACCTTTGCTCACGAATTGTTCAGCATTAAGCTGTAATTTTCATCATTCTGTTTCATTAATTCAATCACATTAACTAGAGGTAGAAATCATGTCTGACTTCAACAAATCTGATTTATTAGTCGATTTATCTGTTGATCAAGAAGAAGCGATCGCTGGTGGTTTAAGTCTAGGTTCAGTTGGTGGTATCGACCTCAACAACGTTGTTGGTACTGGTTTCTCTCAGCAACAACTAGCTTCTGTTTCTAGCGTGAAATCTAATGGCAATGGTAGTGAAGTAACCCGCGTAATCGGTGCTGCTAACACCAACACCTTTGCTCATGAATTGTTCAGCATCAAGCTGTAATTTCAATCCATCTGTTTCATTAGTTCAGTCACATCACAATAAAGGTAAAAATCATGTCTGATTTCAATAAATCTGAATTACTAGTTGATTTATCTGTTGATCAAGAAGAAGCGATCGCTGGTGGTTTAAGCATCGGTTCTCTTGAAGGTATCGACCTCAAGAACATTGTTGGTACTGGTTTCTCTCAACAAAAGCTAGCATCTGTTTCTAGCGTGAAATCTGGTAAAGATGGTAGTGAAGTAACCCGCGTAATCGGTGCTTCTAACACCAATACCTTTGCTAAAGAATTGTTCAGCATCAATCTGTAGTTTCTATTAACCTATCCCATTAGTTCAATCACATCACAATAGAGGTAAAAATCATGTCTGACTTCAACAAATCTGATTTACTAGTTGATTTATCTGCTGCTCAAGAAGAAACGATCGCTGGTGGTTTGAGTATTGGTTCTGTTGGCGGTATCGACCTCAATAACGTTGTTGGTACTGGTTTCTCTCAGCAACAACTAGCTTCCATTTCTAGCGTGAAATCTAATGGCAATGGTGGCGAAGTAACCCGTGTGATCGGTGCTGCTAACACCAATACCTTTGCTCATGAATTATTCAGCATCAATCTGTAAATGAATGAATTAGTGCGATTAGTTCTCGTGAATTAATCGCATCTTCAAAGGTAGATATCTAGGGTAAATTATCAAGTTTATATTTTACCCTTTCTCTTTTTTAACATTTATAAAATTATCTTTATTTACTGATATGACTATGCTAGAAACTCCGACTCCTGAACAATTACCAGCAATTCAAGGAAATGAGTTTCTCCCCAGGATTAGTCCTTGGGTAATTATTGGGAGTGCTTTTATATTGACTATTTTTGGTGGGGCAGTTGCTTTATCTACAGTTCTTAAATACAGTACTGCTGTGAAGGTTGCAGCTACAGTTCGCCCAGCCGGAGATTTACGATTAGTTCAAGCAGCGGTAGAAGGCACAGTTACCAAAATTTTGGTGAGTGAAAATCAAAAAGTCAAACAAGGAGATGCGATCGCCCAGATAGATGACTCGCGTCTGCAAACTCAGAAAAGCCAACTGCAAAGCAGCATTCAACAAAGCGAATTGCAAATCCAGCAAATTAACGCCCAAATCAAAAATCTCGAATCGCAAATAGCCGCAGAAACCAGCTTAGTTAATCGCAACGTCGCCGCCGCTGAAGCTGAGTTGACAGGAACGGAACGCAACTATCAAGACGAACAAGTTAAAGCCCAGGCGGATAAAAATCAAGCAGAAGCTGCTGTACAATTAGCAAAAGCTCAACTGGAAAGATTACAGAAAGAACAAGTAATATCTGTAACTGTCAAAGAAGCCGAAGAAGAACTGAAACTAGCAAAAACCCAACGCGACAGGTTGCGAAAAGTTTCTGCTTCTGGGGCGATTCCTCGCACCTTGATAGAAGAGAAAGAACAAGCCGTCAATACTGCCCAAGCCAAGCTAGAACAAGCGAAACTTTCAACCAAAAATCTTATAGATGAGAAGCAACAAGCCTTGACAGTTGCTCAACTTAACTTAAAACGTGCTGAAACCGCCCTCAACCCCAGCAACTCAACTGTTACTGTAGCGATGCAACGCATTCGCCAAGAAACAGCCAAAGGTAAAGCTACCCTAGCAGCGTTGAGTAAAGAAAACCAGACATTGCTGCAACAAAAATTAGAACAGCAAAAACAACGCGATCGCAATCAAAAAGAACTACAACAATTAAATAACGATCTTCAGCAAACCATTATCCGTGCTTCTACTACTGGTACTCTCCTCCAACTCCAACTGCGTAACGCCCAACAAATCGTCCGCCCAGGAGAAGCCATTGCCTATATTGCCCCTCAAGATGCGCCTTTAATCCTCAAAACTCAAGTCTCTCCTAGTGATATTGACAAAGTTAAAGCAGGGCAAGACGTACAAGTGCAAGTTTCTGCGTGTCCTTTCCCGGATTACGGTACTCTGAAGGGCAAAGTTAAAACTGTACCTAGAGATATTGTCCAAAATTCCGAAAAACAGGTTTCTGCTTATGAAGTAATTATAGAACCCAAGCAAATGTACGTAGGTGACAGTAAACATCAATGTCAACTTCTACCAGGTATGGAGGGCAAAGCAGATATCATCTCTCGTCAAGAGACAGTTATGACGTTTGTCTTACGCAAAATGCGTTTGATATCGAATATTTAGTTATTTGATATTTTTGCGTTTGGTGTAATTGGTTTTTTAATCTCACGCAGAGACGCTCCAGACGCAGAGATACAGAGAGAGGATATTTATCTTCTCTATTTTTCCATAGTGTTTGTTTCTCTGTATCTTAATTACGAATTACGAATTACGAATTATTCCTATGCGCCGCAATAATTATCAATGTGTTCTCCAACTTAGTGAGGAGGATTGTGGTGCTGCTTGTCTTGCTTCCATTTGTAAGTATTATGGACGCATGATTAGTATTACCCGCAGTCGTGAAGCTGTCGGAACTGGGCAGTTGGGAACAACTTTATTGGGTTTAAAGAGAGGATTTGAAAATCTCGGATTTAAAACTCGTTCTGTTAAGGCTTCTCCAGAAATTTTAAATAGTCTGCAAGAAGTTCCTTTACCAGGGGTTATTCATTGGAAAGGCTATCATTGGGTAGTTTTATATGGTAAGCGTGGTAATAAATATGTTGTAGCTGACCCGGCTTTGGGTATTCGTCATCTTAGTCATGCGGAGTTGGCAGGATCATGGAATGGCATTATGTTGCTGTTGGAGTTAGATCCAGAATCTCCTTCTGTGCAATTGCCATCGGAAGTTACAACTGGTTTTGGACGATTTGTTAAACGCATCTTACCGTATCGCGGTTTAATTTTTGGGGTTTTACTCATCAATATTGTTTTGGGTCTTTTGTCTTTAGCTAGTCCATTTCTTCTGCAAGTTCTTACAGATGATGTTTTAGTTAGACAAGATACGCAATTACTCACGGTGGTGATTGTTGCTGTGGTGGTGATGAGTTTATTTAATGGCGTACTGCAATTATTACAATCAACTTTAATAGCTCATTTTAGCCAAAGATTACAGTTAGGATTTGTCCTCGAATTTGGACGTAAAATTTTACATTTACCTCTGAGTTATTACGAAACTAGGCGTAGTGGTGAAATTGTTAGCCGTCTTCGAGATATTAATGAGATTAATCAATTAGTTTCGCAAGTCGTGGCTTTACTGCCTAGCCAGTTTTTCGTAGCTACGATTTCTTTTAGCTTCATGGTATTCTATAGCTGGAAGTTAACGCTTGCTGTGACGATGATTGGTGTGTTGATGACTGGTTTAACACTACCTTTCATGCCAGTTTTACAACAAGCAACCCGCAACTTATTAGTCTTATCCTCAGAAAATCAAGGGGTATTAGTAGAAACTTTTAAAGGTGCGTTGGTGATTAAAGCAACTAATGCTGCACCGCAATTTTGGGAAGAATTTCAAACCCGGTTTGGACGTTTAGCAAATATTACTTTTAACACTGTTCAAATTGGTATTATCAATAGTGTTTTTTCTCAAATGGTCAGTAGTATTGGGGGTATTGCGTTACTAGGTTTTGGTAGTTTATTGGTAATTAATAAAGAGTTGAGTATTGGACAACTCTTAGCTTTTAACAGTCTGCAAGGAAATGTCCTGGCTTTAATGGGTTCTTTAATTGGCTTAGTCGATGAATATTACCGCACACAAACGGCAGTGAGTCGATTGGGTGAAGTTATAGATGCAACGCCAGAAACAACGGGAAACACGCAGAAACCATATGCTCAAATTCCAGGTGGTGCAGATATTATCTGTAACCGTCTCAACTTCCACCACGCCGGAAGACTAGAGTTAATGGAGAATTTCTCCCTCACATTACCGGGAGGACGGGCGATCGCACTCATCGGTAAATCAGGTTGTGGAAAAAGCACCCTCGCCAAAATGATTGCTGGATTATACCAACCAAATTCCGGTAATATCCGTGTAGATTGCTTCAACCTACAAGACTTATCCCTAGAATGTCTACGTCAACAAGTCATCTACGTGCCGCAAGACGCGCATTTTTGGAGTCGTAGTATTGTAGAAAACTTCCGCTTAGGCACACCCTACATCTCATTTGAGCAAATAGTTAGAGCCTGTCAAATTGCTGATGCTGACGATTTTATCAGTCAATTGCCTAACAAATACCAAACAGTTTTAGGCGAATTCGGTGCCAATTTATCAGGAGGACAAAGACAAAGATTAGCAATAGCAAGAGGCATCCTGACAGATCCACCTATCCTCATTTTAGATGAATCTACAGCCGGATTAGATCCAGTCAGCGAGGCCAACGTTTTAGATAGATTACTAAAACATCGTCAGGGTAAAACCACCATCATGATTACTCATCGCCCCAGCGTAATTGAACGTTCCGATTGGGTTGTTTTACTAGATAAAGGTGAAGTTCAAATCCAAGGAGAATTGCAACAATTACGTTCCATACCTGGAGACCACCTCAAATTTTTATCCTACTAGACCCACTCAAAACTATGACTAACTCCAACTCAGACAAAATCAAAAAATCAGATTACTTAACCGACCTTTCAACCGCAGAAGAAGAGAAAATCAACGGTGGATTTGAAGGATTTTTCCTGCAACAAACCGCGATAGATTCCTTTGCAGAAGACCAGACTCGCCTCTCCAACGGCAACGGCTTAAATTTATCATCCAACTCCAGAACAGGCTATAGCTTCCGCCAATTCACCCTAGCCTTTACCTCCTCCTCTTCCCGTCGTCGCGGTCGTCGTGGTGGCAGTAACCCCATGGCCTTCCTCTTCCAATTCCTCCGTGGATTTGGCTTCTAATAATCACACCCCAAAAATCCTTTAAACCCTCTTACCTTGGCGGTTATTTTCCCCCCTCCTAAATAAACACCTCTATGACAAAAAATCCTAAAACCTTTAGCCTATTAAGCATCGGTCAACGCGGCGTTGGCAAAACAGTTTTTTTAGCAGGAAGCTACGCCGAATTAAACGCCGATAAACCCCATGATTTTTGGTTTGATTGCCAAGACACCGAAGTGCAAACAAACATGGAAAAAATTCTCAGCCATGTTGCCCGCACAAACTTATATCCACCCGCGACAATTAAAATTACCAGCTTTAACTTCAGCTTAAAACGCGATAACCTCTTCGGTAAAAAAACCCTGTGTGACTTTCGTTGGTGGGATATACCAGGTGAATCATGCGATATTCGTAACCCAGACTTTCAAGAAATGATCCTCGCATCTCATGGATGCTGCGTATTTATTAACGCCCATTCTTTATTGCACGATGCTGAGTATAATAAATCCTTGGATGAAGTCTTTCATCAAGTAGTTGCGATCGCATCCCTCGTATCTCAACATCGCATCAAATACGCCTTTGCCATTATTCTCACAAAATGTGACCTTTTAGAACAGAGTACCGTCACTCAATTAAAAATTGAACAGAGTCTCCAACCCCTAATTTCTCGCCTTGATGCAGTCAAAGCTAACTATCAAAAATTCTACTCAGCCATTCCCATCGTCTCTATGGAAGGCGTCGCCGCTCTCAGGGCTAGAGGCGCTGCTGAACCATTACTTTGGTTATTAGCAGAATTAAATAAACATCACCATTTTCTTGCCCAACAAAACCTAGCAAACGGACTTTCCCAAAGTTTATTTATCGGACAAGTGCTATCACCACAAATCCGAAGATACATTTTAGTATTATCTCTAGTAAGTGTTAGCTTATTAGGAATCTTCAGTTCTCTATTATTCGCATTTGGATTTTTCAATCTCTCACCAGAACAACTCCCTCTCAAAGAACAATCACAAAGTCAAATTCACAAAAGCGGAATTGCACATTAACAAGTAATAACTCTAGTTTTTCAGCTATTATATATGTATAAAAAATGAATAACCCCTTTTAATGTCGTCATTGTTAATTTGTATTTACAAATGACATTCCTAACCAAATAATGTGCCACCAGCACATTAGCGTATTACTTAGTTCCCCGATTCGCCATGTCTCAGCTTTTTGGTCAAATTATTTATACTAGCTTTGCTGGCGTGGGCTTTAAAATCTTCAAAAGTGAAGAAATCCCCCCAGAAGTCCAGCAATTTTTTTTACAACAATTAGTTTACAAAAATTGGGACGCTTATGACCCACCAAGCGCAGAATATAAAGCTGTATACTTATATCAAATCTCAGCTGAACAAACTTTATTTGGCTGGCTTTATAACGATGGATTTGACGATTTTGGTCGCGCTCACATCCCATACTTTATTTGTTATTACTTTGCTGGCAAACTCCAACCTCTGTTATTAGAAAATATTTTTACTTGCTTGCAAACCGGAATTGTCTCACAGGTAGACAGAGAGATTACGCCAGATTTTATCGAAGGCGTTTTCATCCAAGATTTTAATAAATACATCCCTGCGCGTCAAGGCATAGCAATCTCTACAAAAATGCGTGAGGAAAGTCACATTGCCTTACAACAAGGAATGTTACTGAATTTATTTATCTCTAATAATGCAGAAGTCAGATTTTCCCAAATTTCAGCAGCACAGAAAAAACTGGTATATCAGCAAGAAGCAGTCAGTATCGCCAGTGGAAATATTCTATTAAATCAGCAAGAAAACAAACAATATCAAGTAGAAGATTATCGTCAAATACTAATTAATAAAACACTTGTTGAAACAACAGGAAAAGGAACTTTAGAACTTCCTTTTCCTTGGAACAAGAGTTTAAAAATGGGTTATGCAATGGGGATTGCTTCACTAGCCATTCTCATTTTCTGGCTTTTTTCTGTGTTTAATTTCATGACTTTTTCTATGGTGAAAAAGCCTATCCAAACAACAGAAACCCCGACTCCAACAGAAACCTTAACTAAAAAAGTAGCAGATATTAAACTACCTCAAACAATAACTGCTCATACTGACGCTATTTGGTCTGCTGCCATCAGCAAAGATGGTAAAACTTTAGCCAGTGGCAGTAAAGATAGAACTATAAAAATTTTGAATTTAGAGACAAGCAAAGTTAAAGCTACTTTAAGAGGACATACTGGTACTATCAAATCTCTAGCACTAACTAATAACGATCAGATCCTTGTGAGTTCTAGTAGTGATGGAACTATCAAAATCTGGAACTTACAAACAAATCAATTAATGAGAACTGTATCTGAATGTTTTACTCCGATTGATTCTGTTGCTGTTAGTCCAGATGGAAATACTATTATCAGTGGTGATCAAGAAGGTAAATTGAGATTTTGGAATTTACACACTGGTAAATTAACGCATACTGTTATGGGACACAGAGGACAAATTTTTTCTGTGGCTATCAATCCCAATGGTAAGGTATTTGCTAGTGGGGGAATCGATAAAAAAATCAAAATCTGGAATTTACAAACAGGTAAATTAATTAGTACGATTCCAGCTCATACTGATACAGTACGTTCTCTTGCTTTTAATCCCGATGGTACAAGTCTAGCTAGTGGTAGTTGGGATAAAACTGTTAAAGTATGGAATTGGCAAACAGGAGAACTATTACAAAGTTTTGATAAAAATACAGCAAAAATTACATCTGTAAATTTTAGTAATAATGGCAGATATTTAGTTACTGGAGGTATGGATAATAATGTGAAGATATGGAATTTGCAAAATGGTAAATTATTACAAACTTTGGCTGGTCATACTGATTGGGTATTAGGAGTGGTGACAAACTCTGATAAGATAGTGAGCGTTAGTAAAGATAAGACTGTCAGAACTTGGGATTTTTACCATTAAGAGGTATAGCAATAAAAGATAAAAGTAGCGATCGCCTATTGAATTATCACTATTTTTGATGTTCAGCACTAACTAATCCTTGCTGCAAAACCTCTAAAACCTTTGCTAAATTCCCTGCTATTAGAGCAGATTTATCCAACCATAATCCCGGAAATATTTGAGAGCATATAATACCGTTAGCATCACATTCAAGCTGAATATACTCTCCATCTTTTAATTTTAACCAATCAAATTCACCCTCATAAACTCGCCACACTAAATACTCTTGTACTTGATTGCGGCGGTACACTTTTAGCTTGTCATGCAAATCAATAGAAACACTACTTGCGGCAATTTCTACAATTAACTCTGGCGCACCTGCGATATAATCATCTTCAGTTATCCGCGACTGTCCACCATTGGCAATTCTTAAACATGCATCTGGTTGAGGTTCGTTATCTGCATCAAGGCGTACAGTTGTATTATCACCTAATTCCACCCCAGCGGTATTAGCTTCGTAAAAACCCAACCAAGTTATCACATAGGCATGTGGTTTTCCATGGCTTCTAAATCTTAAAGGTGATGCCATATATACAGTTCCTTCTATTAATTCAGCTTTCTTGACTTGAGGCATCGCATCATAACGCCGTTCAAATTCAATGCGAGTCAGCTTGTCTCCATTTTCCAAAGGTGGAATAGTTGAAATAGGAGTAATCATCGCACTAATAGGTGTCATTGTTTATTACCAAACTATTCAACTGAATATACTTTTAATTTTCTACTGGATGTTGACCGTAATATGGTAAAGCTTCCGACCAATTAGGACGCCTACCCAACTGCCATTCTAAATAAGCTAGTTCTAATATACTTGTTACTGTTGCTGCTAAACCTGATTGCGCTTGTATTAATTGATAATCACTATTCCAATTAGTTAACTTAGCTTGCCATGCTTCTGGTGTAAATACAGCATCAGCCGATAAAGTTATGAGTTGAGAATTATCCGGTGTAGATTGATAAATAGCACCAAAAACTTGACCTCGTTGTGCTGGCATTTCTACAGCAACAGTCATGACATTTTGACTTGTTTTGACTTTTGACCAAGCTACCGCCGCCAAAGTAGAAATAGCAAATACCGGAATATCTAATTGTTGTCCTAAAGTTCGGGCGGCGACAACTCCAATGCGAGTGCCCGTAAAGCCACCAGGCCCTTTGGTAACAGCAATAAACGCCAAATCTATCCAAGTTTGAGGTTGTATGAATTCAATTAAATATTGATGGATATGACTGGATAAATCACGTCCCAAATTCCATACTTGAGAACGAGTTTCACCCAAAAAACTACTCACCGCTAAACCTAATTCGGGAGTCGTCGTATGCAGTGCTAAAGCGTATTTTGTGATTTTAAAAGATTGGGATTCTCTAGTCAACATTATTCGTAATCGTTAATTCGTAATTATTACCCCATAGATGAATACAGGTATTTGAAATCAAGATACTCAAATTTGACTTTTTCCATTACTAAACCTAAAGGTTTGAAACTTCAATCAATTACGAATTACGAATTACGTTAGCGCAGCGTAAAGCCTGCGGCATAGCTTCGCTTAGAGCGAGTCCTCGATAGCGTCAGCGTAAAGCCTGCGGCATAGCTTCGCTTAGAGCGACACAGGAGCGTCGCGTCATTACGAATTATTAGTCATGTTGGGACTAATTCACCTGGACGCAACTTCGACCATTTGCCCATTTCTCGCTTAAAGCTGAGACAACCGACAACATCCCACTCCATTTCAATCACATCTTCTTTGGTACGAATGTTGACGTTGATAGAAGGTTCGTTAGGATCAAAAGTTGGGTGTTCGGTTAAGTGGGGCTGTTGGTGCTGCGTTTCTACAGCGTGGTAGGTAGCACAGCTGTCTACATAGTGGCAGTTGACGCAAATACACATAATAGAACCTACTCTAGAGCCTTTATTGTTAATCTAGCTTAAGCCAGACTGTTATTCATTAGTTGCAGGGTTGATTTTTATTACATGCTTCCTTTAGTTGCTTCTACTCTAGATTCTAAAAATTGGCCTTTCAGCTTAGAATTGTTGCCACAACCAGCATATATGGTGGGTGGCGCGGTGCGAGATGCCATGCTTGGCAGAACTCGTGAATACCTGGATTTAGATTTTATCATCCCATCTGATGCAGTCAAGGTGGCGAGAATGATCGCGCGTCATTATCAAGCGGGTTTTGTCTTACTCGACTCTGAACGCAAAATTGCCCGTGTAGTGTTTCCCCAAGCGACGGCTGACTTTGCCCAACAAGAAGGAGATAGTCTAGTTACTGATTTGCATCGCCGGGATTTTCGAGTGAATGCGATCGCCTATAATCCTCATACACAAGAAATCATCGATCCTCTGCAAGGTTATGCCGATTTACAGCAGGGTATTTTGCGAATGGTATCACCTGCAAATCTAGCAGATGATCCTTTACGGTTAATGCGGGCTTATCGTCAAGCCGCTCAACTTGGTTTTACTATTGAATCAAATACCCAAGCGACAATTCGGGCTTTGGCATCACATATCTGCACAGTTGCAGCCGAACGAGTTAGGGTAGAAATTGGCTATCTGCTAGCAAACTCTCAGGGTACTCCTTGGATAACTAGCGCTTGGGAAGATGGTTTACTAACTCATTTGTTCAAAAACTCTACCCATGAAAGTTTGAGTAAACTAGCGGCAGTGGACAAAGCAACTGCCTTACTGACAGCAAACTGGCCACAATTGGGTGTGGAACTGCAACAAAATGTTCGCGATACCGTTAAAACTACTTGGTTGGGTATTGCCAAACTCGCTTGTCTTGTCAATTCAAATCCAGAACTAGCCGAAATCGAACTTCAGGAATTAACTTATAGCCGTGCGGAAATTCGGGGTATAACTACCGTCCTAAGATTGTTCCCACAAGCCAAAGTGGCGGATATGTCCTTGCGAGAACAGTATTGCTTTTTTCAGGACGCTGGTGTTGCGTTCCCTGCCACAGCAGTGCTAGCTGTAGCCCTTGATAACTTGGTAGAGGCGATGGTTGGTGACAGTTCGCTAAGCGCTTACGCACCCTTGATCAACCGCTACCTTAACCCTGATGATCTGGTCGCTCATCCCACGCCATTAGTTAGTGGGAAGGAGCTTATTATAGCATTAAATATTCCCGCTTCACCAGTGATAGGCAAACTTTTAACAGAGATTAATATTGCCACAGCAGAAGGGAAAGTGACAACGGCACAGGAGGCGATCGCATTTGCACGGCAATTACAAAAATTAGGGGTGTAGGGGAGAGGATATCAAATGCGATCGCTAGCCATTACAAAGTAAGTTATGAAAAAATTTCTTTCAGGATTGTAATAGCGTTACAGATTTTCATACACTTGATCATCATTGCGCTTGCCGACTCGAAAAACTTCGATTGCATCGTCTGAAATTGTGTAGAGAATGCGATACTCGCCTTGATCAACTCGATAAACACCTGAATATCCCTTGAGTTGCTTACAATCTTGAGGTCTAGGATCTTCCGGTAGCAACAAAATTTTAGTCATCACCTGCTTAAAAAACTTTGGCTGTAAATTGACTAAATCCTTCCGGGCTGATTTTGTAATACGTAAAGCAAGCACCTCTGATTCAGCCATTCAAAATATTTTCAACTGTGAAATTAGTCTCATGAAGTTCGTTATAGTCAGTAATCACTTCTTCTAGTGAATAAGATTCACCGTTACTCTCGGTTATTGCACGTTGAAAATCTGCAACATCTATTGCATCTTCTAATGCTTCCAATCGCTTTAAGTCGGCATAGCTAATTACTGCTGCAACCACCTGCCCTTTTGATTCAATCACAACACGTTCTTCTGTTGATTCTACAAGGGCAAGGAGTTCAGAAAATTTTTCTTGTGCTTGAGTTGCTTCTACTTTTGTCATGTTGATCCAAGGGGTGATATCAGCACGATTATGGTTTCAGGATAGCATAACGTTTTGGGGCGATCGCTTAATTCTCGAATAAACTAGCATCAACGTGAAAAAACTTCCCTAAAGCCTGAGTCTGTTCGTGAGTAATTTCTTGTTTTCCACTGATGATTTGAAAAACGACCTCTCTTGAGCCAATAATTTCTACTAAGTCAGTTGGCTCTAAACCCTGAGCATCCATTAAATGAATTAGCATTGAGTGTGGTGTTGATTCTCCAATTGGATAGTATTCATCTTCATACTTTTCTATTAGAGTAATCAACAAATCTAATAATGCTGTCTCTTCTAAAGTTCGGTTAGTTTTATGTGATAGTTCTTCAGCAAGCGCGATGGCTTGTTTGTTATCTTCATCTGTTTTAATTACTTTGGGTTGATATTTAGCCAGCAATTCGGCATAAATTTTACCATTAAAAGTAAGGGTCATTTTTCCATTCATCCTTATCGTATTCTGCGTGCGTCAAAATATATTTAATATAAATTATTTGATCGCTGTAAACTAAATCTACAATTAGGCGATATTTGTTACCTTTGATGTTAAAAACAGTCAAATTCCCAACAGCTTCTGTTTGAGGATAAACTGCCTGTACCTCAGTAAGATTATTCCATTTAGCTTTATTAGCAGTTTTATACCAATTATATTGATGTTTAAGATGAGTTTTTGCATCGCGTACAAGTTGATTTAGAGGGAGTAGGGAGTAGGGAGTGGGGAAGAAGTAATAAAGGTGTACCCAACTTCGCAAAAATAAAATAGGATTTCTATATCTTAATTACGAATTACGTTAGCGAGTCCTCGAGCGTCATTACGAATTACGAATTACCCCACTGTTATTCCTTCAAGTTCTTCGTCCGCTAAATCGTACAACTGGCGCAACTTTTCCAACTTATCTTGATCAGCTTGCCAAAAACCTCGCCCATGGGCCTCGATCATTCTCCCCACAATATTACGGAAAGCTTCAGGGTTTGCCTTACGTAACTTCTCTGCCATCTCTGCATCCAGCGCATAAGTATCAGCTGCTTGGTCATATACCCAATCATCAGTAAAATTTGCAGTGCCACCCCAACCAATCAACGCCGTCATTCGTTGAGAAATTTCAAACGCACCGCCAGAACCTTGAGTTGCCATTGCTTGGGCCCATTTGGGATTGACTAACTTCGTGCGATACTCCATCCGCAGCAAATCATCTAAATTACGGGGTGTAGTATCCTTGCTGAAACTTTCCACAAAGCTAGTTGTCACCTGCTTGCCGCGTTGCTTTTGTGCCGCCTGCTTCAAACCGCCAGTATTGGCATAATATTCTTGAATATCAGTTAAACCATATTCTACCGAATCGATTTCTTGGATAATGCGATCGCTCGTCCTCAATAACTGATTCAAAACTTCTGGTCTAGCTTGGCCCTTATCTTGTCTACCGTAACTGAACACATTGCGACCTTGCCAAGTATTCCCCAACTCCTCACCAGAATCCCAATTACCATCAACCACCCGGTCATTCACCAGAGAACCAAAATCACCAGCCGGATTAGAAAACAACCTCGCTGAAACATTTTCCACCCCTTGCGCCTGCAAAGCCAAAGCATGTTTGCGAATAAAATTTTGCTCCTGTGGTTCCTCAACATCAACAGCCCGTTGAAACAAATCATCCAACAACTCAATCACATTCACAAAACTATCTCGAAAAATCCCCGACAAATTGCCCAACACATCAATTCGCGGATGTCCAACCTCAGCCAAAGGTTTCAACTCATAACGAACAATTCTCCCTGTTCCCTCCTTAACAGGTTCAGCCCCCACCAACTCCAACAAAATTCCCAAAGACTCACCCTTAGTCTTAATCGCATCCAACCCCCACAACATCACCGCCACAGTCTCAGGATAATTCCCATATTCCTGCAAATGCTGAGCAATAATTTTCTTCCCAATTTCCCGTCCCCGTTCATACGCCGCAGCCGAAGGCATTCGATAGGGATCTAACGCGTGAATATTCCTCCCCGTAGGCAACACACCAGGCCCATCGCGCAACAAATCACCACCAGGCGCAGGTGGCACATACTCCCCATTCAACCCCCGCAGCAAATTCATCAACTCATCCGTACTTTTCGCCAGCAAATCCTTTATTTCCCTCTCCTCCTCTTGGCGTTCTTGGCGTCTGTGCGGTTCGTCTCCAAAATAAGCCTCCAAATACCCCGCCAACTCCGCCTCATTTGGCGCTTCTCCCAACACATGCAACCCTGAAGAAAACAACCGACCCTCTAAAACTTGCAAATACTCATACAACTTCACCAAATAATGGTCAAAAGCATGACCACTAAACAACCGTACATTCTCCGGACTAAAAGCAATACCCAATCGTTTCGCATCCTCAAACGTACAATCTGCGTCCAACCCCGTATCTACAACCTTTTTACAAATCGCTTCCTTCAGGGCATAATTCTTCTGTGGATCTTCTCGATACTCTGCAATCAAATCCCGCAACGTCACCAACTCCTTATACAAACCCGCACGTCCATAAGGCGGGACATTATGAGAAATCAACACACCATAACCGCGACGCTTAGCCAAAATTGACTCAGAAGGATTATTCGCCGCATATATATATAGATTAGGCAAATCTCCTAACAAAATATCCGACCACGAATAACCTGTATTACCCAAAGGAGAACCAGGCAGCCATTCTACAGTGCCATGCATCCCAAAATGAACCACAGCATCAGCAGCTAATTCATTTTGCAACCATTTATAGAAAGCAGCATATTGGGGATGGGGAGTTAAATCTCGTTCAAACATCAAGCGCATCGGGTCGCCTTGTATCCCCAAAGGTGGTTGTACACCTATCCAAACATTACCTAACTGCACACCACCAACATGAAACTCATCACCATAAGTTTTAATTCCAGTCCCCGTTAGAGACTTCCATTGTTTTTCAATGCGGGATATCCGCAGATATCCTAACCATTTTTCTAGGGTACGGGCGTTAACGGATGCGGGGAAGTTATCTGTATGAATGAAGGTTTCATCGGCTTGTTTTACCCAGCGAATTAATTCTTCGCCATCATCAGGTAAATCTCCGATGGTGTAACCTTGGTCTTTGAGTGCATGAAGCAATTTTAGGAGACTGCGTGGCACATTTAATAATGCAGCCGTACCAACAGCACCGTAACCAGGCGGAAACCCATATAAAATAATGGCAATTTTTTTTTCTGATGTTGGTTTTTGCCGCAAAGCAATCCAGCTTTTCACCCTGCCAATTAACCGCTGTACCCGTTCTGGAATCAAATAAATATTTTCGCCCACCAAACCACCAAGGGGGACAGTATCAATTGCCCCATCCAGTTCTGGTAATGCATATAAAACAACACTTTGCAATCCACCAATACCTTGACGAGTCCACGAATAGATATCTTGAATTAATAACGGTGCAGCAACTATATAAGGTAAATTTTTAGCTGTCAGAATACGTTTTGCTACTTCTATTTGCCGCCCCGCTTCCATGGAACCAGCCGGGCCACCTACCAAAGGAAAACCAATTGTTGAGACGATCGCATCTACCTTAACGGCTTCAGCAGAAAGCGAAGGGGTTTCAATATTACCATGTTGTCGCTGCTGAATTTCATAATCGGTCGTCATCCAATCTCTAACTGCTACATGTCCCTCCACACCGTTAATAAAAATAGGTAAAGGGATTAACCCAGCCTCCTCAAAACGCCGAATCAATTGGGGAATATATGGCTGTTTGGTAATGACATGTTTGCGGTAGAGTAAGATACCCACTACTGCTTTTGTGGGGGAGCCACTGCGTTGAGCGTCTTGCCCGCCCTGCGGCAATGGCAGGCGAGAGGCCCGCCCCACAAGATACCATTCTAAATAAGCTTTTGGCGATTCAAAAAACCCTTGATAGTCGGGATGAAGTAATCCCATGTTTGGGGTTTCGATGGGTGGGGGAATATCACCGACTTTTAAATCTAGATATTTTTCTGCTAATGTCCAGAATAGTGCGGCGACATTTTCCGGGCCGCCGGCATTCCAGTAACCATAGATAATCAACCAGTTGCGTAAGTCTTGAACTTTTTGCACTGGTACGAATTTCAGCAACTTGGGGCCAACTTTCAGAAAGCTGATGTAACCGGCGAGTTTGTCTTCTTCTTTGCCGTTGCTGAATTTGTCGAGAATGAATTTAACTGGTTTGGGCATTCCTTTGGGTTTATCGCCGATGGCAAAAGCACCCAATTTGGTTAAACTCATCAATTCCAACGCCGACTCGAACACCAAGCGGATGGGAATTTGGGCAATGCGATCGCGCAACCACACAACTTGGTCATAATCAAATAGTAAACTACCGAAAAATACATCAGCATTTTTTAGCGCGGCTTCCACCTGGCTGCGTTGGCTGGTAATATTGCGATCGCTAAACACCAAAATTTCCAACTCTCGGCAGCGAGAATTAGCCAATAAAGCTGCTTTCCTATATAATTCCGCGTTGAAAGATTCAAACCCAGCAATCAAGACGATGCGTTTCATGCCCGTAAGCTACGAAATATTTCTTTACTTTAGATCTTAGACGTGCTTCTGGGCTGAGGGCTAAATATCTACCCGTAGGTTCAGATCAACAAAGTAGTCAATCACAGGAAAATCCCGCAACCAAACATAAAAACGTCTTCCCCCACACCCATTGTCAAGACAATCTCCAGGCTAAATAGCCCACAACGAAGGTACGAAAATACATCTTTTCGCACTCCCTACTCCCTACTCCCCATGATTCAAGGCAGTCGGTAATCAAGATCAATCCACAAGGATGCTGAGTATTAAATCACTTCCTTCATTTGCCATTTCTGCATCTTAGTGCATAAAACGATTAGCCTGTACCCAATCAATAATATATTTACTCAGCACTCTTTTTGTCATGGTTACTGGTTATTCAGGTGGTTGGAAAACAAAGTGCTTTTTTAAATATGATAAAATCTTCTAATTTTACTTTTTTGTTACAATATTTATTTTTATAATCTAATTTTATTATAAAAATCTAAGAATTAGGTTCGCTTATCGATTGATTCATTCTACTATAATAATGATTAGCCATCTAATATCCTAATTATCGACTCTCAATTACTAACTAAAAAGCACTTATATAAAATGATATGCATAAATTAATATCTAGAAGTCAAACATGTTTGAATTATTCTGAACAAAAGTTAAGGAGCAGCAAATGAAATTTGGAATTGATATCGGGCACAATTGTCCACCTGATACAGGAGCTAGAGGCATCAAATTTGAAGATAATTTGACTTTAGATGTAGGTAATAGAGTTATCTCTAAACTCAGAGCATTAGGAAATGAAGTAATAACATGTAAACCAGATGGGGCTGGTTCTGTACGTGACTCACTTTCAAAAAGATGTTCTAGAGCTAATGCCAGCGGAGTAGATGTATTCGTCTCAATTCATTTTAATGCTTTTAACGGACAAGCTAATGGCACAGAAGTATTTGCAACTAGCGACCGAGGTAGAAAAATCGCTAAACCTGTATTAGACGAAATCATCAAATTAGGCTTTTTTAATCGTGGCGTTAAAAGTGGTTCTCACTTATATGTCCTCAAAAATACAGACATGCCTGCTATTCTCATAGAATGTTGCTTCATCGATTCAAAAAAAGATATGAATCTTTTTAACGCTGAGGCCATGGCTAATGCAATCATTAAAGGTCTAACTGGTAAAGTTGCAAGTACCCCTGTTAAGCCTGTACCAGATGAAGAAGATAACATAGATACATCTGCTCTGCGCCTACAAAAAGCCTTAAACCGACTCAAAATAACTGATCAAAATAACAAACCTTTAGCCGAAGATAACGATGCAGGGCCTAGTACAAAATCCGCTGTAGAAAAGTTTCAGAGTATTGTAGGAATTCAACCAACAGGAACTGCTACAGAAGCCACATGGAATGCTATAAATTTGATTTTAGCTAAACGAATCATCAGACCAAATCATGCCGGTGGTTCTGTTGTCAGGTACTTACAATACCGTTTAAATGTAGAAGCGGACGGTATATTTGGCGCACAAACAGAAGCAGCAATTAAGCAATTTCAACGTCAAAATGGTTTAACTGCTGATGGAATTGTCGGGCCAGCTACCTGGCAGAAATTGATTGGTTAAGTTAAAGAAAAGGGGTGTCACTGGGTAAGGGTATAGCGTGTAGGGTGTGTTATTGCGCCAGCGTCATGCACCCCATTTTTACGAAAAAAATAACTGTTCCCTATTCCCTATTCCCTTTATTGATTGGGATGTTATAATTCACATGATTTGGATACAAACTCATACTACAAGTTGTAGACAAACAACTGGAGAGGTGGCAGAGCGGTTGAATGCGGCGCACTCGAAATGCGCTTTGGGGCAACTCAACGGGGGTTCGAATCCCCCCCTCTCCGTTTACTCGCTCGTAGTAACTCACCTCGAACCTCGCAGTCTGCAATCTCTGGAATAAGCTAATCTGCCTTTAACTTGCATAATCCTTTGCCTCAGAAAGACGCAAAGAGAAGTTGCGTGCGGGGGTTCCCCCCGTTGAGCAAACTTCGGAGGACGCGCTTAAGGGGAGACGCGGGGATGCAATTTGAATGATTATTAGCTTAATAGCGCGGTTTCCTGATGTCATGTGAGTTTCGCTCAGTACAAGTTTCCCATACTTCAACTCTGCTCAGTACAAGTTCCCAATTCCCCAATTTACACCAACTTTTGGGATAAACTAATGCCATTGTGTGAGGAGTGAGCGATGGCTAACCAAAGGTTAATTAATTTAGTGTCATTAGGATTTATTAGTAGCTGTTTTTGTTTAGGCATTGGTTTGGGAATCGTCATTAGATTTGGACAATTGCAACCATCGGACGCCGCTACTTCGTCCCCAAAACCAGAGGAATTTCCGTTTGCTATACCAGAACCCACGTCACCAGGGGAAGGACAATCTTTTACAGACACTATTACCATCAAAGCTGTTGGAGATATTATTCCTGGTACAAATTTTCCTGACTACAGACTGCCTCGCTCTCGTAATCAACTACTGCCAAAGTCAGTGAGAAAAGGTCTACAAGGAGCTGATATTTTATTTGGCAATTTTGAAAGTAGCTTAACCAATCATCCTTATACAGCTAAAGATATTAGTAAAGGACAAGTTTTTGCTTTTCGTTCCCCACCTGCATATGCTCAGTTGTTTGCTGAAGTTGGGTTTAATGTTTTTAATATGGCTAATAACCATGCAATGGACTTTGGTAAATTAGGGTTCAAAGATACAGTCAAATATCTTGAGGCTGTGGGTATCACTACATTAGGTCATAAAAATCAAATTCTTTATTTAAAAATTAATCAAGCTACTGTGGCGATGATTGGGTTTGCTCCCTATAAAATGTACAATTCGATTCACGATTTAAAAACAGCCAAAGCACTCGTAGCCAAAGCAAAAAATAAAGCCAATATTGTAGTTGTATCAATGCACGCAGGAGCAGAAGGGACAGATGCATTATATGTTAAAAACCAAACAGAGTTTTTCTATGGAGAAAACCGAGGTAATTCGATCAAGTTTGCCCGCACAATGATTGATGCTGGAGCAGATTTAGTGATAGGACACGGCCCTCATGTTCCAAGAGCGATCGAAATTTATAAAAGAAAAATTATCGCTTATTCTTTAGGAAATTTTTTAGGATACCGAACTTTATCTACAAGCGCTCAAACGGGTGACTCAATGATTTTGGAGGTTAAACTCAACTCAGCGGGAAAGTTGATATCGAGTAAAATTATCCCTGTGCGGATGGACAGACAGGGAATACCTCACATCGATCGCAATTTCCGAACTGTGAGACTTATACGTGCTTTAAATTATCGAGCCTTTCCCAATAATCCGGTGAAAATTAATCAAAAAGGGGAAATTATCGTGATGAATCGTTAAGAAAAGGGAACAGGGAACAGCTTAAGCAAGCTACGCGTTAGCGTCTCGTGGAGAAGTTTTCCCGGAGGATACCTTTGCTTTTTTCGTAAAAGTAAATTTTAAGAATAATTTTGACTATAGTAAGCTTGATATTCTGGCGATAACAGAGGTTTCCACCAATCAGGGTGAGTGAGATACCATTCAACGGTTAAACGTAAACCCTCAGTAATTGTGACTAAAGGCGTCCAACCAAGCTGAGTTTTCATTTTGTTTGCATTAATTGCATATCTTTGGTCATGTCCTGGTCTATCTTTGACAAAGGTAATCAAATGCTTTGCTGAACTAACTGGTAAATCAGATGCTAATTCATCCATCAACTGACACAAAATTTGCACCAGATTGATATTTTCTACTTCATTGTTGCCACCAATATTGTAAGTTTCTCCCAATTTACCGTGATGAATAACCACATCCAAAGCACGACAATGGTCGCCCACATAAAGCCAGTCTCGCACATTTTTACCGTCACCATAAACGGGTAATGGCTTACCTAACAAAGTGTTAATACACATGAGAGGAATTAATTTTTCGGGAAACTGATATGGGCCGTAATTATTAGAGCAATTTGTAATAATCGTCGGTAGCTTATAAGTATGATAGTATGCACGAACTAGATGGTCACTACCCGCCTTGGAAGCCGAGTAAGGACTATTAGGAGCATAGGGTGTAGTTTCACAAAAAGCTGGATCATCTGGGCCCAAACTGCCATAGACTTCATCAGTAGAAACGTGTAAAAAACGATAATTAGATGGCTTTTTCTGCGCTTCCCAATATTGACGGAAAGCTTCTAATAAAGTGAAAGTTCCTACCACATTAGTTTGCACAAAAGCAGCTGGGCCAAGAATCGAGCGGTCTACATGAGATTCAGCGGCAAAATGTGCAACAGTATCAATATTTTCTGTTACTAATAACTCATCTACCACAGAGCGATCGCAAATATCCCCTTGCACAAACCGAAAATTTTCTCGCCTCTCCACCAATGCCAAATTCTCAATATTGCCTGCATAAGTAAGCGCATCCAAAACCACCACCCGTTCATCAGGATAAGCCTGACACCAGTGATGCACAAAATTTGCACCAATAAACCCTGCACCCCCCGTCACCAACAGCCTCATGTAACTCCCTCTCTTCCTCTTTCCTCTGCGGTTGATTCACTCAAAAAAACTTCTTTCTCAGTTTACCGTACATATTCTGTACAATTAATTTCATCACCCGCGTTCTCGTCAAGCTCTTGATATTAGATGGATGATGCATTTTATGATCAAAAAAATCATTTAATTCATCAAAAATAACATGAAAACGCCGAATAATATTTTCCGTTCGATATTCTGCTAAAAAATATTCAGACACAGCAAAAGGTGCTGAAGATTCAATTACTTTCATTATTCGTTTAATATCATATTCTTGAGAATAACCTGCAATTTTATGACAATTAAATCCCGGATCTAAGTAATCTGATAACCCACCATTTATACTAGAAAAGACATAACAACCACAAGCGATCGCTTCCATTGGTTGTAAACCAAATCCCTCACTAACACGCTGTTGTGCCCAATAATCAGCCGAATCATAAAGATAAACTTTAGCTCGATTAAATAGCCCTGCTAAATCTTCTACATAGGAATCAACAATACAAACATTACACTGTTTTTGCAATGCTGGAATTAATTCTTTGATTAAATACTCAGAAGATTTACGAGCTTGAACCAAAACATCTATATCTCGTTCTATATATAAATTTTTAAATTCATTGCCAATTTGATTAGGCAAATAATAAATCAGAGAATTGGGTGATTTTTGTCCCCAATAACCCATAGTATTGCGGCTGACAGTAATAATCGGAATACTGGCAGGGAGACTAAATGGATAACCTGCACTATGGGCATGATAAACAACATGATATCGTTTCAGCTTCGTTACCAGTTGAGCTATGTCAAATCCCCAACTAATCACAAATATGACATTATCTAAATTTTTCTCATGCAGCAAATCATCTATAAATAACTTATCTGTTTCTCGTTGACGATAAGTAACCACATCAGCACTACAAACCTGCTGAGCAAGATTAACTGTTTTCAACTCTGCCCAAAGACCACCACAAGCAAATTTTCCATCTGTACCGGGAAGTAAAAAATACAGCTTTCTCATAACATTATTCAATTTTAAGGCTCCTCAGACTTTGCAAAAATTATAAATTAATCTCGCCAGTTTACCTTGATAAAATGCGCTGGTTTTCCCCAAGCATCGCGAGTGAAAGTAATATTCTCAATTGCTAAGTTAAAAGGAATAGCAGTTGTCAAGTAACGTTGTGCCATAGAACCTAAATCAGGTGCAATCTCAGCAACTGTAGTAGCAGCTAACCCTAAACCTATAAGTTGCTCAATTGGTCGAAATGGTAACAATAAATATATACTCACAGCCATTCCTGCTGTTAAAAGCATTGCTACTGATAAATTTGTGCCACAACGGGGATGCACAGCTAAATCCCATTCTCCGCTAGTAAGGCGATGTCGAGCAAGTGCTACCGCCCGCCGTAAATCGCTAATATTCACCTCACCATATAGATAGAAGCCCTCTTCAGTAGACAAACCACTCAATAGTTCATTATCAACTTGAGTATTGGTGGGTTGTGCTTTCAAAGGATGAGCGCTATTTGATTCACCCAAAACCCAAACTGTAGCGTGTTCTAAAGCGTGAACCTGCCGCAACATCAAAATTTCTTTCAATCCAGGAACAAACGGTAGCTGCCTGAGTAAGTCAGTGTCTTGTGTGGGTTGTGGAAAATCAGATGGAACTTTCCAAGATAGAGGTGTCGCAAAATCAAAGCTAAAGAAGTCAAAGGGAGACGAACTACCTTTGTCAAAAGTAGAAGTATTCATAAAAATACTGCTCCTCAAGCCTATGGAGCAACATAGATTTCTTTTAAATGTAACGCTTGAGTCAATGGATTGTTGCTAATTTTTGTTAGGGTTTGGGGAGAGGCAGAGGGGCAGGGTGCGGGGGGCAAGGGGGATTTTGTGTAACCTTCCCCTACTCCCTGCTCTCTTCTCCCTTACACCCTGCTGAGAACGGAAATTTTATTGACGTCAGTTTTGCGTGGTAGAGGTGTTCACACTGATACAAATGTATGAGGAGGAAAACAATCAGTCAACCTCAAAATTTGCTTGCCGACAAACCAGAACAAATTCGTTGCTGCGCTACTAGCAAATTGTTTACTCGCTCTGGTTAGGCAAAGAGCAGCAATTTACATCATTCAAACAGACTTTGCCCCACTGTAAAGCCCAGCGGACAAGAGCTACTCGATTTTCGGTCTCGGTTTTGGTGAGAATGTTACTGATATGGTTATCAACTGTACGCTTGCTAATTTCCAGTTTTGCTGCAATCTCTTGGTTAGTTAAGCCAGCGGCCACTAAGTCGATAATTTGCAGTTCTCTGTCTGAAAGACTCACAGGGGTCTTAGACTCGCCACCAGCCATGACTTATTTCTATCCTCCCTTGGTATATGTACTTAATTGCTCTCTCTAATTCTAGAAGATCCTTTTATAGGTAGGGGTTTCAAGTGTTCATATCAATAGTAATGTCCATATTTTCTTTCGATTTCTAGTTGGCAATATCTAAAATAGTACAAACTTTTAGGTATTAAAGACGACTATTTTAGCAATTATCTACCGTTTTATCACTGATATAAGAAAGCGGCAAACAATAGCGTGTATACGCTATTTGAGTAGTAAAAGTGCTATTTCATTCTATGAAGGACTAGCCACAGAGAGCAAAGTTTATTGTAGATTTTATACTGGAAAATCCTAATCCCAAATCTAAAATCTGAAATGAAATGAGCAATCCCCGTGTTTTGTGTCTTGGTGAAGTTTTGTTTGATTGTCTAGCTGATCAGTTAGGGTTAAAGCTAGAAGAAGTTAAATCTTGGACTCCTTATCCAGGGGGCGCACCAGCTAACGTAGCCTGTGCTTTGGTGAAGCTAGGAACACCATCAGGATTTATTGGGACTGTGGGTGAAGATGAACCAGGTGAGGAACTGGTCAAGCTATTACAAGAGATAGGTGTAGATATAATGGGGGTGCAACGCCATTCTACTGCACCAACACGGCAAGTGTATGTGACACGAGATTTAGCGGGCGATCGCACTTTCGCCGGATTTGGCAGTTATGACACCTCAGAATTTGCCGATACCCGCCTGCAAGCTAAGCAATTACCTCATTCGTTATTTCAAGAGGCAGATTTTTTGGTTTTGGGTACTTTGGAATTAGCCTATCCCCAAAGCGAGAAGGCAATACATCACGCCCTAAGTTTAGCAGAACAATATGACCTCAAAATTGTGCTGGATGTTAACTGGCGTCCTGTATTTTGGCATGACCAAAACATCGCCCGTCAAAAAATTCAAGATGCATTTAAGCGAGTCGATTTTCTCAAACTCTCTAAAGAAGAGGCTGAATGGCTATTTGATACCGCAGATCCAGGTGCAATTACTTATCGTTTGAATTCAGTTGAAGGTGTGCTAGTGACAGATGGGGAAAACGGTTGTAGCTATTGTTTGGGTGAAAACGAAGGCAAATTACCCTCTTTTGCCGTGACTGTGGTTGATACAACTGGTGCAGGGGATAGCTTTCTCGCTGGGTTTATCCATCAGTTGATTCAGCATGGCATCCAAAGTTTGGGTAATGCCGAAACAGTCAAACGCATTATCACTTACGCCAGTGCTGTTGGGGCACTAACTACCACCAAAGCAGGTGCGATTGCCTCTCAACCCACTGCCTCTGAAGTCGAAACTTTTTTAGCTTGCCATCAAGTTTAAGGATTACTATACTCAGCTGGAGTATTCAGTTGCGATCGGCTGATACTCCCAGCAATTATGTAATATTTTGAAACGCAATGCAGTATATTTCTCAAATGCGCCGCTTATTAGTTAGTGTTATCTGTGGCTTATTAATCTCAGTTCCACTTTCTGGCAAGGTAAGTGGACAAAAATCTCAAGTTTGCCAAAGCACTAAATCATCACCTAATTTCTTAGTTGTGGGGGGTGGTGGTGCGCCTTCTTTCAATGAAATTGCTTTAGAGAAAAATGTGCTTTATTTTCAGCGCACTCTACAATTCATGGGGTATGATCCCAAAATTGCCTCTATATTCTTTGCTAATGGTAATGATGGTCAAGCTTCTGTTCGCTATATTGATCTGCTAAGAAGGCAGCGATTTAAAAAGCCAAATATTCCTAACCTTAAAGGTGCTATTACTTTAAATAATTTGCAGCGTTATTTCCAAGAGATAGCACAGCAAAAAGTTCCTCAACGCTCATTTTTCTACTTTACAGGACACGGAGGAAGAAATGAGTCAGACTTGAATAATAATTCCTTTTATTTGTGGAACAAGCAACAGCTAAGTGTGAGAGATTTTTCTCAAATGCTGGACAAAATGCCGCCAAAAACTTCTGTTGTGGCAATGATGGCTCAATGCTTTTCTGGTTCTTTTGCTAATTTTATTTATGAGGGGGGAAATCCTCAACGTCCTGTAGCGCTTCAGACTCGTTGTGGTTTTTTTGCCACAATTAAAAGCTTACCCTCTGTGGGATGTACACCGGAGGTAAATGAAGCTGATTATCGGGATTATAGTTCTAGTTTTTTTGCTGGTTTGAGTGGACGCGATCGCACAGGTAAAACTGTTAGTTCTGCTGATTATAACAAAGATGAGCGAGTCGCTTATGCTGAAGCTCATGCTTTTGCTAAGGTGGATGAGCAATCTATAGATTTACCGATATCTACTTCTGAGGCTTGGTTACAAAACAAATTTTCGGCACAACAAAAAAAGGCAATTCTCAATCAACCAATTAGCAAAATTTTACAAACAGCTCGTCCTGAACAGCTTTATGTGGTTGATTCTCTAACTCAGAAGTTTAAGTTAGATAAGCAGAAATCTGTTTTGGAGAATTTAAATCGTAAAAAAATTAAAACTGATGAACAGCAAGCTTACATCAGACGCTTACAAATGGAACTAATTAATATCGCCACAGAAAAGCAAATTCGCGCATCGGGCAATCAAAATGATATTGCCATAATTGAGCGTTTGGTAAAGTGTGAAAGTGGTTCTTGGAAATAGGGAATGGGGAACTTGTACTGAGCGAAGTCGTACCTTTACGCTTAAGCAAGCGACACGTAGCGTCTTTGACAAAACAAGTGTGGAGAATTGGGAATTGTTTTAGTTGAAATATTGCCTTAAATAAAAATATCTTCTTCTCGATGCAATTCGGTACCATGACAAAATTCATCTACCCATGATGCAAGACTACGGGCATTGGTGGGGTGTTGGATAATTTTGGGATGATTCTGTGGGACGAGTGTCTCACCCATCCTGGGAATTTTTAAAGTAGGTTGAGAATTTTCGTTGGTGCTACTTAACAGATGCAGTTTGTGAGAAATATCTTTTAGTTGTACGTTTGCGTGTTTACCGTTGCGGGAAATTTCGTTAGTTAATGCTGGGGATGGTAGTGTTTGAACTTTAGCAGGAATCTCGGTGGTAATTACTAGCGATCGCATTTTTTTACCATTATCTTCTACTTTGCTGGGTAACTCGGTGGTGATCAGGAGCGATCGCACTTGTTGCTGTTCTCGCAGTAAACTAGAGTGTGGTATTTTCACAGGAGCATTGCTAGTAATCTTAGATGGTGCGTGTGATAAACCGTTAGACGGCTTTGGTGAGTGCAACACCTTGACAGGAAACTGGGGAGTCACCTTTACAGGAGGTGCAACCGATGCATAAGGTTTTTCTGGAACAGACTCCTTTTCTACCTGGTTTGTCTGTGTAGAATGTTCTGATTTGATTAAACCTAGCTCTTTAGCCGGATCGAAATTCAGTCCTAAAGCTACGACTATCTTATCTGGATTATTATTTAAATCCATGATGAAAGAAAGTATCTGATCAAATTGCGGTTCTAAAACAGACAATGTTGCCAAAATAAAACCAGACGAAGGGCGTCGCAGACCATCGTAAGTGCCCCAAATTTGCATTTTGACTAACCAAGGGCAATTTTGCTCGTAGTAACTCAGCCACTTCTGTTTTAGAGATTGACGCAGCTGCTGAATGTTCATCGGATGCCTCGCAATAGTGCAGACCTGTGTATGATTACTTGCCTTTATCCGTTACATAAAACCTGCTCAAAACTATTCAACAATACTCTTTTCTATACAAGATAACTAGAACTATTTTGATTGCTTTGAGTTTCGTTTATTTCCTGCTTCATTCTGGTAGTGTCGGCACTATCCAGTCCACAGGCTAACACTGTCTAACTGACAGCTTTGCTCACGCCACTTCCTTCAACGGAGGGAACCTCCGCAACGCAGTGGCTCACGCCACTTGCTACAACCGGGGGAACCCCGGCAACGCAGTGGCTCAAATTGATTGCAGCGTTCAAATCGCGGTCAATCACAAAACCGCACTCGGAACATTCAAACACTCGCTCGCTTAAAGTGAGTGTTTCTTTTTTGGTTCCACAATTTGAGCAAGTCTTGCTAGAGGGAAACCATCTGTCAACTACAACTAGCTTGGAACCATACAGTTCACACTTGTAGGTCAGTTGTCTACGGAACTCAAAAAAACTCATCTCAGCTATTGCTTTAGCCAGCTGATGATTTGCCAACATTCCTGATACATTGAGGTCTTCTATCACTACTGTGCCGTGGTTCTTGGCTAGTAGTGTGGTGAGCTTATGCAATGAATATGCCCGGATGTTGGCAATTCTTCTATGCAGTCTAGCTATCTGCATTTGCGCTTTTTTCCAGTTAGCTGAACCAGTAATTTTATGCCGATTCAACCATTGCATTCTAGACAATTTTGCTTCATATTTTTTGTACGACTTAGCTCCTATAATTATTTCATCTGTTGATAAAGTTGCTAGGTTTTTCACACCTAGATCAACGCCGATAATGTCTGTATGTTCAGAATCTTCAGTTTCTACATCAAACCTGAAACTAATAAACCATCTGTCAGCTTGGCGGCTAATTGTTGCAGATTTAGTTAATCCCTGTAGTAGTCGTTCATAGGTTTTGAGAACACCAATAACAGGTACTTGAATCTTGTTACTACCTTTGATTTTGACTGAGTCTTCCAGTGTGAAAGAATCTCGCTTACCTTTTTTCTTTAAACGAGGAACACCAGCAGTCTTGTGAAAGCAACGTTTCCAAGATTCACGCAACGCCATTAATGCTTGCTGTGGTGTACTTTTAGAACATTCGTAATACCATTCATTCTCAGACTTCACCAATGCCACCAACCATTTATGTAGGTCAATTGCAGTTGGAAATTTCATCTTGGAATTGGGATTATCTTTGTTATGGTCGAGTATTTGCTTTGTTAATGCGAGTCCCCAATTCCAAGCATGACGAGCTACACCACAATGCTTCATTAATGCTATGCGTTGCTGATTATTCAGTTTCAATTCAGTCTTGAAACCTAGCAACATTTAAACTACCTCCTTAACTACTTGAGTCATGCCATCAATTAATTTCTTGTTTTTCTTGCTTCTACTTGCACTTGGCGTACTAAATCTTCTTTTTGGTCGTGACTGCTAACACGAGCGTAATTAAATGACAACATGTGATCAGGAATTAAGTTACAGTTTCAAACCCTGAGCATGAAACCGATGATAGAGCATTTGGTTGACTTTTTTACCATTCAACAGATGCTGTTCTACCATCAGAGATACTTCATTAGGTTGAACACCGCTATACCAGACCATATCGGGTAATACCAGTACCATTGGCCCGTTACCACATTGCCCCAAACAACCACTAGCTGTCACCGTTACATCAGGAATTGGCAAAGCCGCAAAAGCTTTTAATACCTTTGCTGCACCTTGCTTTTTGCAAGTGCGATTTTGGCACACACGCACGCATTTAGGAACAGAAGATTGGTCTATTGTTGGGGTATGTGATGATTGAGTAACGTTTGACATTAGTTTTTTGCTATTTTTGAGTTGTTGGTATCTATAGCAGGGAACAGGCTTGAAAGTCTGTTGATATCAGGGTTTTATCTTCAGTTTATGTTCTAATCACTTTGGCGGTTGCTATAACTAATGACCAATAACTAATCCTTTTGAAGCTAGCCATTCGCGGTTAAATATTCGCGATTGGTAGCGAGAACCACTATCACATAAGATAGTGACGATGGTGTGTCCTGGCCCCAACTGCTTGGCTAGGGCAACAGCTGCGCCGACGTTGATACCCGTTGAACCGCCCATTAATAAACCATCTTTGTTGAGTAATTGGTAAACGACTCGCAAGGCTTCTGTATCATCTATCTGGATAGCATCGTCAGCGGGTGCGCCTTCCATATTTGCTGTTATCCGACTGTTACCAATACCCTCGGTGATGGAATTTCCTTCTATTTTGATTTCGCCAGTTTTGATATAGCTATAAAGCCCGCTACCCAAAGGATCTGCAACCATGCATTTTATCGCTGGGTTTTGTTCTTTTAGATACAACGCCACACCAGCAAAGGTACCACCAGTACCAGTTGCAGCCGTCCATGCATCAATTTTACCATCTGTCTGTGCCCAAATTTCTGCTCCTGTGGTTTCGTAGTGAGCGCGGCGGTTAGCTAAATTATCAAACTGGTTCGCCCAAATGGCGTTTTCCATCTCAGATGCGATTCTGCCAGATAGCTTGACGTAGTTGTTGGGATCTTTGTAGGGTACAGCCGGAACGGGACGAACTTCTGCCCCTAGTGTTGTCAATGCATCTATTTTTTCTTGTGATTGGGTATCGGGGATAATAATTAGGCATTTGTAACCTTTGGCGTTGCAAATATGTGCTAGTCCAATGCCAGTATTACCAGCGGTTCCTTCCACAACTGTACCACCAGGTTTGAGTAAACCTTTTTCTTCTGCGTCTTGGATGATGTAAAGTGCAGCGCGGTCTTTCACGGAACCGCCAGGGTTGAGAAATTCGGCTTTACCGAGAATTTCACATCCTGTTTCTTCACTAAAGCTGTTGAGGCGAATTAATGGTGTGTTCCCAACGGTACCTATGAAGCCATTTTTAATATCCATATTTGAGTTGATTTAATGAGTGCCTATAAAAATTTTGGCGTATAATTTGCCTTTGATATACGCTATAGCAAATTTTATTTATGTCGGAAGTTTAAACGCAGAGGTACGCGGAGTGTAGACAGACGCGGGGAGGTTTTGATGATCAGTGATTAGCCAACTATGATGTGAGACACTACTACCAAACTTTACTCATGTGCAAGATAAATCCTGGTAGGATGCGATCGCCACTGACTGTGGTAGGATTCTCCAGGCATTCTGTTGGCATACCGGGACGATAAATATAGACTTGGCGATGTTTGCGGTCAATTAGCCAACCTAGCTGTATTCCTGGCTCTCTCATGTATTCTGCCATTTTTTCCTGCAAGGTTTGGAGATGATCAGAAGGCGACCTCAACTCAAGGACAAAATCTGGACAGATGGGAGCGAATCTTTGCTGTTGTTCTGAAGAGAGAGTGTTCCATCTTTCTAACTTAATCCAAGATGCGTCTGGCGAGCGTTCTGCACCTGTTGATAATTTAAATCCTGTGCTGGAGTCAAAACAAATACCCGTACTATCCTGTTCTGACCAAACATACAACTGTCCAGCTAAATTAAAGTTGCGATTGCCTGTTTCGGAACCAGTGGGGGGCATAATTGATATTTCTTGAAATTGATTGCGCTCAATGCGTAAGTCGTGATTTACTTGACAGAACTCGAAAAACTGCTCATCTGTCATTTGCATTGAAGGGGGAATTCGCACAATCAAAGGGGATGAAAACATGATAATTTCCTACTGTTCTTGCTGTCTACTAAGTTGACTGTTATTTTTTATTTTTACGCAAGCCTTGATTTTAGTGAGAGAGCATTTCCTTTTTTTATATCAGTTTAGTATGCATTGAAAGAGTATTTTAAATCTGTTTATTTGCTTAAATTTTGCGATCGCTCTAAAAATAAATAACAATTGTAAATTTCCGAAACGCAAGTGGATGTCATGGAATCTAACCTCTAGCTTCGTTTTTACAGGCAATCAAGAGCAAAATCGCAATCTTAGTGTAGTCAAACCATATTTATGTAAGTTAATATACACAAAAATCCCTAAATAAGTGTTGATATCAATTCATAGTCCTAAGTTGGGTGGACACCGATGACATCTCAAAACGATCGCCACGAGGAACTCGAACAACGAGAACGCCTACTAAGACAACGAGAAATGGAACTGCGACTCCGGGAAATGGAAGCTAAGATCCATGATCCTGATGCGCCTTTTTATCAAACTGTGAAGCATCAACAGCCAAACTCTCAAAAGCCATGGATGAAAAAATTTATTCTGGGTGCGAAGCTTATCGCTATTGGTGTTACTGTGTTGATTGCTGTCAGAATAGCAGCAATATTGGCTGGGATTATTATTGTAGCAGCTCTGACTTTTGTATCTTATAAACTATTCTTTGATTCTCAAATAAATACTCGTTAATTAAGGTGCGATGATGGTAGAACAAGTAGCAGCTGATAAATTTATCCAAGATTTAGAGCGTGTTGCTCAGGTGCGATCGGATATTTCTGAATGTTTGCATAAAATTGCCCAAACAATTAATCAGGCTGAGTTAGCCGGAGAAGCGTCTTCAGGTAAACTCAGTTTAGAACGAAACATTGAAGATATTGCGATCGCCAGCAAAAACCTCAAAGAAGGTGTATTTCGTCTTTTAGTTTTAGGCGATATGAAACGGGGTAAAAGTACGTTTCTCAATGCTTTAATTGGTGAAAATTTATTACCAAGCGATGTTAACCCCTGTACAGCGGTGTTAACGATTTTACGCTACGGTTCGCAAAAGAAAGTTACGATTCATTTTAACGATGGTAAAAGTCCACAACAGTTAGATTTTCAAACTTTTAAACATAAATATACAATTGACCCAGCAGAGGCTAAAAAATTAGAGCAAGAGAAAAAACAAGCATTTCCTGACGTTGATTATGCAGTAGTTGAGTATCCTTTAACGCTACTAGAAAAAGGAATTGAAATTGTTGATAGTCCGGGATTAAATGACACAGAAGCGCGTAACGAATTATCTTTAAGCTATGTAAACAATTGTCATGCAATTCTGTTTGTGATGAGGGCGTCGCAACCTTGTACTTTAGGTGAACGACGCTATTTAGAAAATTATATAAAAGGTAGAGGATTGACGGTTTTCTTCCTAATTAATGCTTGGGATCAGGTGCGAGAATCATTGATTGATCCCGATGATATAGAAGAATTAACAGCAGCAGAAGACAGGCTGCGACAAGTTTTCACAGCCAATTTATCAGAATATTGTCATGTAGATGGACAGAACATTTATGATGAACGTGTATTTGAGTTGTCATCGATTCAAGCATTAAGACGACGTTTGAAGAATCCTGAAGCTGAATTAGATGGTACAGGCTTTGTAGAGTTCATGGGAGCGTTGAATACTTTTCTTACAAGAGAACGTGCGATCGCAGAATTACGTCAAGTGAGAACATTAGCTAGACAAACCGTAAATCATACCCGTGAAGCCATAGCCAGACGTATTCCCTTACTTGATCAAGATGTTGATGAATTGAAAAAACGTATTGAATCAGTAGAACCAGAATTCAACAAACTCACAGGTATCCGCGATCAATTTCAAAAAGAAATTCTTAACACCAGAGATTCTCAAGCAAGGGAAATATCCGAATCTTTTCGCAGCTACGTTTTAAACTTAGGTAACACCTTTGAAACCGATTTTTTGCGTTATCAACCAGAACTAAATCTACTTGATTTTCTCAGTAGCGGTAAACGAGAAGCATTTAACAACGCCTTACAAAAAGCCTTTGAACAATACATTGCCGATAAATCTGCTGCTTGGACTTTAACCGCCGAAAAAGATATCGATGCAGCTTTTAGAAAACTTTCTCGCAGTGCTGCCAAATATGGTGCTTCTTACAGTCAAGTTACAGATCAGATTACAGAAAAATTAACTGGTCAAACAGTTAAAATCAACGCTAACAATAGCACAGAACACGATAACTCCCCTACATGGGCAAAATGGGCAATGGGATTGTTATCGTTATCCGAGGGCAACTTAGCTGGAGTAGCACTAGCTGGCGCTGGGTTTGACTGGAAAAATATCTTATTAAACTATTTCACCGTGATTGGCATTGGCGGCATTCTAACAGCAGTCACAGGAGTTTTCTTAGGCCCAATTGGGTTCGCATTACTAGGTTTAGGAGTAGGCTTTCTACAAGCAGATCAAGCGCGTAAAGAGTTAGTTAAAACCGCCAAAAAAGAACTAGTAAAATACCTACCCGAAGTCGCCAATGAACAATCAAAAACCGTATACAATGCAGTAAAAGAATGCTTCAACTCCTACGAAAGAGAAGTAAGCAAACGCATCAACGACGATATTAACTCTCGCAAATCTGAATTAGAAAACTTAGTCAAACAGAAACAAACACGTGAAATTAATCGAGAAAGCGAATTAAAAAGATTAAAAGCCTTGCAGGAAGAAATAATCGCTCAATTACAAAAAATTGAAGCTGCATATAGTAACTTATTAGCTTACTACAGCGACTAATTCACATAGTAACCGTCGTTAGTCATTTGTCTTTGGTAACACAAATGACTAAATGTATAGTTTAAACCTCTTACAAAGCCTGATTTTTCATTTTCCTCTCTGCGCCTCTGCGCCTCTGCGTGAACTTTTTACACTATCATGCAACAACAGGATAAAACTTATCAAGACTTAATAAACTCTCTCCAAGCCGCATCTGCATTACTGAACTTAGAAAGTAAATCGCAAATATATCAAGACATACTTGCTATTAATAATTATTTAACTAATCCTAACTTTCAGATTGCGGTTTTTGGCCCATTTAATCATGGCAAATCCACCTTATTAAATGCCATGCTAGGCAATCGGACATTACCAATTGATTTAATCCCCACAACAGGTGCAGCAATTACCGTCAAGTATGGCTCAGAGGTACGAACTCGCATCATGTTAGTAGATAGTACAGAAATTGATCGCAGCGGCACAGAAATTTTACAAAAATTCGCAGTTCTTGATGGTAATCGCCAGATGCGACAAGATGTAACCTCCGTAGAGGTTTTTTGTCCCCATCCTTTTTTAGAAACGGGTGTAGAATTTGTAGATTTACCTGGTACAAATGACAGAGAAGAACAAGATAATTTAGTGCGCGATCGCCTTTTAAGTGCAGATTTAGTAATACAGTTATTAGATGCACGTAAATTAATGACCTTGGGTGAGCGTGAAAACCTGCGAGATTGGTTATTAGATCGCGGCATTAAAACAGTAATTTTTGTCGCCAATTTTCTTAACTTACTCGAACCTGAAGAACAAAAACAAGTTCAAAATCGGTTATTATTTGTTGCTGAAAGCTTTCGAGCAGAATTACCATCAGGTTTTAGTAATTTATATCGTGTTGATGCTTTACCTGCTTTGAGGGCTAGATTAAAAGGAGATGTAGCCGAAGCTAATAGTAGCGGCTTAGCAGCTTTTGAAGCAGCTTTACAAAATATTGTGGGTATTTTGCACCCAAATCGTGGTAGTGTGCGTTTGCCAAGAGTGCAGGCGATCGCATCTCAAATTCAACTATTATTTAAAGCTAAAATTGACCCTCTAATTAGTGAAATTGAGTCGTTTAATGATAAACAAAAAGCTAAAATTGAAATCAAACAAAAAGCAGCCAACTTAATTACTAAAGGCTTCGTTGCTAGTGTAGAAGAGTTACGTAATTGGCTAACTTTAACTAACTTACTGACTAAATATCAAACTGATGCTGCCGTCGCGCTAGCAGAAAATAATTTTAGGTCTTGGCAAGTAAATACTCTGAAAAAAGACCTAATAGACTTACAACAAGCTATAGTAAAATGGCTTTATCAAGCTTACGAATTTTTCCAGGAAGAACAACCAGAAGATTTATTAATCCCCTTTCCTAGCGAACCACAAATAACGCTACCTCCGCAGCCAAGTAATACTGATAGCTTGAGTGAAACTGGTTCAATTGCAGTGGGTAGTGGGATTGGTTGGTTATTGGGTGGGCCTGTAGGTGCTGCTGTTGTTGGGAGTATTTCTTATTTGTTAAACAAAAATATTCAAGAACAAGATGAGAAATCAGCAAAAGCATCTTATCATCAGCAGGTTGCTGCACTTTGTATAGCCGCAACCGAAAATTATTTAGATCGCTTTAGTAGTCAAGGTTTATCAATTTTGGCTGAATATGAGCAAAAAGCCAAAAATGTAATTCGCTTTCAAGCCACCAAAGAACCACTAGAAATCGCCAACAAGTATGAAGATTTGCAACGGTTACAAAATGGTTTTAATCAATTGTTGCAGAAGTTAAAAGAAGCAGGAATAAATTCCCAATATCAGCCTTATCAAGAAATAGCAAAACATCAAAATACTACCTGGCAATATTCGCCACAACCAGAAAAAACTACTGTCAATAATACTAAAAAAACTGTAGAATCTCCATCACCAAAGCCAGAAGAGGTAGAGGCCAAATTTCGAGCTTGGGAACTTGATGAAGAAATCGCTAGAATGAAAGCGCAAATGCATAATTCTGGCAAAAAACAGCAGACAAATCAAGCACCTAAACAACCTAAAACTCAAGCAGAAAAAGATCAGCTAACTCGCGCCTATAGTATTTTAGGATTGCAGCCGAATGCTTCTTTAGCTGAGGTGAAACAAGCTTATCGAACTTTAGTTAAAAAATGGCATCCTGATTTATTTGTAAATCAACCACAGATGCAAAAACAAGCTCAAGAGAAGATGCATCAATTTAACGAAGCTTACACAATATTATCTACTCAAAATTAAACTGCCTTAGACGCGCAGCGGCTTCCCGCAGGGCATAATATCATATCCGTTTAAAGACTTATGATTTGGCTGACGCGGAGATAGGGAGACGCGGTGAGACAGCGAGTAAAGGAGGGTTTCCCTCCGCAGGCGACTGCGTTAGCGCAGCGTAAAGCCTGCGGCATAGCTTCGCTTAGAGCGAGCTTGCGAGCGTCACCCGAAGGGGGACAAGGGAGAAATTTTAATGAGACGGGAAGCCTACACTTACCCGAAGGGAAGTGTAGGTACTTCACTACGAACGCTTGCTATGGAATTATCTCAACGCCAGTCTGCTAAATCGTTGATTCTGGCGACGATTCTGCTTTTTCTGGCTTGAGTAGGGGGAAGGCGATCGCATCCCGAATACTGGCACAATCGGTTAATAACATGATCAATCTATCAATTCCAATACCCAAACCACCTGTAGGCGGCATTCCGTATTCCAAGGCTGTCAGAAAATCTTCGTCTACGCCATGTGCTTCTAAGTCCCCAGCAGCTTTACGGGCAGCTTGTTGTTCTAAGCGTTCTCTTTGTTCAATGGGATCGGTAAGTTCTGAGAAGCTATTCGCAGTTTCCCGTCCGACTATAAATAATTCAAATCGTTCTACCAAACCAGGTTTAGAACGGTGCAGTTTTGCCAAGGGTGAAATTTCTACAGGATAGTCAATGACAAAAGTAGGCTGAATTAAGTTAGTTTCTACCTTTTGCTCAAAAGCTTCGTTTAAGAGTTTACCAATCGATGGTACATCTTCTATACCTTCCAGCCCAGTACTTTTACTCGCTGCTTTTGCGGCTTCTAGAGTTGAGAACGAGTTAAAATCTAAACCTGTATATTCTTTAACTAAATCATGCATTGTCACCCGTCGCCAAGGTGGTGTCATATTTACAGGTTCTCCTTGGTAGTTAATTTGCAACGTACCAAGTACCTCTTGAGCAACAGTAGTAATAATGCCCTCCGTCAACGCCATCATATCGTTATAGTCGGCATAGGCTTGGTAAATTTCAATCGTGGTAAATTCGGGATTATGGCGAGTTGAAATTCCCTCATTACGAAAAACTCGCCCCAACTCAAACACCTTTTCAAAACCACCCACAATCAACCGCTTGAGATGGAGTTCGGTGGCAATTCGTAAATACAACTCCATTTCTAAAGTGTTGTGGTAAGTGATGAACGGGCGTGCATCTGCACCTCCAACTTCACTTTGCAAAACTGGTGTTTCAATTTCTAAGAAATCCCGATGTTCCAGATAGCGACGAATACCAGCAGTAATTTGGGCGCGACGGCGGAAGGTTTGCCGGACTTCGGGGTTTACAATTAAGTCAACATAGCGCTGACGGTAGCGCTTAGCAACATCCGTTAACCCATGCCATTTATCAGGCAAGGGCAAAAGAGATTTGGTTAGGATGGTGTATTGTTTGACGTAAACTGATAATTCGCCCTTTTCAGTCCGTTTAATAGTACCTTTAACTCCTAAGATGTCACCCGCATCTGTGAGTTGCTTGAGATGATTGAAGGCATCAGAATCAATATTTGCCATGCCTTCGTCGATGCGATTTTTCTCTAAGTAAAGCTGAATTGCGCCAGTTTCATCTTGCAAGGTGAAAAAAGCCAGTTTACCGAAAACACGACGTGCCATAATGCGTCCAGCAATGGCAACTTCTAAATTCACTTCCTCACCATTAGGTAAATCGGCAAAGTTTTCTTGCAAATTCGCTGCATGATCAGTAGACTCCCAACCATAGGCATAGGGATTAGCCCCTAGTTGCTTGATCTGGTCTACTTTTTCCAGCCTTGCGGCACGGATATCTTCTTCCGACATAGTAACGAGACTAAATAGGGCAAGATTAATTATAGATGCCTGGAAAAGTAAAAGGGACTGGGGACTGGGGATTGGGGACTGGGGACTGGGGACTGGGGACTGGGGACTGGGGACTGGGGACTGGGGAATTGTCATTTATTATTCCCCGCGTCCCCGCGTCCCCTCACTCTCTCACTCACTCCCTCATCCCCCTCATCCCCCTCATCTCCTATCTAGCTTCTGTACTAAAAACGACTCGGCAATTTGTCCCTTTATATCTTTGGCAGGTTTGTATCGCATACCGTTCTGCTGCGAGTCGTCCTAATGATGGGTTCCGACGATTGTATCCCCATCCTGAACCATATGCACCATTAGAACCAACAGCCAAAGCCCCCCAAGCATTTTTAAACCATACGGGTACTGCACAATCTTTGACACCAGATTTTTGTTCGCAATCTTCACGCGCATCATTTTCTGCTGCTTCCCGTGATGAGGCAGTTGCAGAACCGTAAATTCTTTTTGAAGGAGAGTAGGAAATCGCCCCAAAGACATCGGTTGTGGCTGAGGTGGGGCTAGGAGTTGGTGTTGGATCTGTGGTAGAAGGAACAGTATTCTCAGGAGATGGCGATTGTGTAGGTGATGGAGACTCGCTTGGTTCTGTGGTTGGTTCGCTAGATGAAGTTGTTTGCTGTGTTTCTGGTTGTCCTACTAACGATTGGGGTACTTGTTTGAAAAGGAAACCAGCCATTAACAAACCACCAATCAAACCACCTGCAATGATACTACCCATAGGGATTTTCTTTTTCCCGTCAGCTTGATTATCAGCTTGATAGGCAGGTATTGGAGTGACAGGAGTTGTATTTTGAGGTGTGACGGGGGGTGGTGTATTTAACCTGGGTGGCTGGCTATAGTGAGGCTGTGTTGGTGGGGGGATTTCTGTTGGTGGAGATAGCAGGACTTCTAGCATTTCTCTGGCGGTGGCGAAGCGATCGCGGGGATGATAGGCGATCATCCTGTTTATAATTGCTATCAGCGCCGGACTCACATTCAACGCCGTTGTGTGCCAGATAATTTCACCTGTGCGTGGATCTACCTGTAAATCTTGTGGCTGTTTCCCTGTCAGCAGATAAATAGCTGTAATTCCTAAGCTATATAAATCACTCGAAAAAACAGGTCTTCCGGCTGCTTGTTCGCTTGCCATATACCCTGGCGTACCAATTACTATCGAACTGGTGGGATTGCCTTGAGAATTCACCACCGTTCCCATAGTTTCCCGGACAGCACCAAAATCAATCAGCACCGGTTTACCATCACGATGACGCAAGATAATATTATCCGGCTTGATATCACGGTGAATGATGCCTTTTGAGTGTACGTACTCCAAAGTCGGCAACAAATTTACTAAAATTCCGCTAACAGCACTTTCACTAAATAACCCCTGCTGTTGCATCTTGGTCGTGAGTGTATCGCCTTGAATCCACTCCTGAACTAAGTAAAATTGCCCGGATGACTGAAAATAGGCGTACAATCTGGGGATCTGCTCACTAAAATCGCCCAAGTCTTCTAGAATTGCAGCTTCTCGTTGAAACCTTTCTTGCACCAGTTGATAGATCTGGGTGTTATTGTGAATCGGCTTGAGCTGTTTAATTACGCAGTTACGGTTAGATGGCATTTGGATATCTTTTGCAAGGAAAGTTTCTCCAAAACCACCACCCCCCAGTTTCCCAATAACTTGGTAGCGATTGTTTAGCAGCGTTTGCATAAATTAGCGCCAGTGAGAACCAGGGTGTCTTGTGGTACCATGTCTTTTCTAATACTGATTTTTTTGTTTGGAAGAGAAAAAACTGAGCCACAGTTAGATTTATCGTATCATATCCGGCTAATTACTTACTAGATGGGACTGGGGACTGGGGACTGGGGATTGGGGAATTGGGACGCGGGGACGCGGGGACGCGGAGAAATTTTCTCCCTCATCTCCCTCATCTCCCTCATCTCCCTCATCTCCCTCATCTCCCTCATCTCCCTCATCCCCGGTTGGTGAGCGGAGTCGAACCACATCCCCCTCACCGAAGTCGCTTAACCTTTGACACAAACAACTTGCTTGAGCGTTGCTACAACTTCCACAAGGTCAGATTGGTTGTTCATCACCTCATCTATCGGTTTATAAGCACCTGGAATCTCATCTAGTACACCTTCATCTTTGCGACACTCTACGCCCTTTGTTTGGGCAATTAAATCATCAAGAGTGTAAGTGTTTTTTGCCTTATTTCTAGACAGTAGCCGACCAGCACCATGACTGCAATTATGCACTAGAATTGGCGTGTAATATTCAGTAAAGACAATGTAATTATGATTGTCTTCTACAGTAAAGTTATAAACTGGTAAATATTTTTCACCCGCATCAACTTTAATTACTCGATTCATAGCCAAGCTATCATCAATAAATTGCCCCTGAAATTTGGCAACGTTTACCATTTTTCCTGCTTTGGCTAAAGAAGTGAGATCATCACACTTTAATTTACCTCCAGTCAGAGATTGAGCCAAAAGTAATTTATCAGCATAGAGCCTTTGTGGTGGTTCATCTATGATCAGGCGCTGGCAAATTGTGCGTAACTTATTTAAAGTTTCATTATCCCGGAACTCTACTACATAGTTATTCCGATTGCGGTAAACTTTGTAAGCCACGCCTAAAGACAATAGCGCAGTAATCAAGATGGTAAACATTGGTTTTTTGCTAATACTAATAGATACAGTATTTCTGTTATGTGTGCCATCACCATCTAAATATCCCGCGAGAAAATAAAGTGCCAAATATGGATTAGCTAGCAGAATATTAGATAAATTTGGAATAAGTTCCTTGACTTTTTCCACGAAGGATAAGTCACTCACAGTTATTTCAACTAGTCCCCAGCCAGTGATTGCTTTTCCTCTCAAATTAGCATTTCTGGGTTTTTGGGTTCTGAGCGAAACTTCATGAGTGTATGAATGCAAAAGTTTCTCTAAATATTTGACAAACTCTTGCTTAGATGGTTCTGAAGATTGGTAGATACGTACATAAGCATTTAAGTATTTACCCTCGCGTGGTCTACTATTTATTTCCGGTGCATTTTTTCGCTGTTTGAGATGAATTGTACCGTCTGCTAAAATCACGCCAAGTAAATAGTAGAAGTTTATATCTTGTTCTTCCCATGTTAAGTTAGAGCGAATATTAACATGAGTAGGTACAATTGCGCCCCCGGCGGCTAAAGCTATGTTGTCAATTGGCTCATATGTGAGTTTTCCTTGCTCATAAGTAGCAAAAGGATGATCGGGAGTACAAGTAATTGTGTTGTCTAATCTGCGTCTAGTTTGAGAAAATGAATACGTTTGTACTAAAGCAAGGCGATCGCTTTGCTCTAAGATACTCTTGGCCTCAAATTTTTGCAGTTGTTGGTTGTAGGATATTAACTTAATCGGTTGCGATGAATTAAATACATCTTCAATATTCATCAACCCTAATTCTGTTAATACTTGAGTCCCCGCTGGAAAGCAAGAACAGAAGCTATGGGCATTACCTTTACCTTTAACAATGAAAGATTTTGCCCCCATTGAACCAGGGATAATTCCATAATCTTCAGTCTGTGCGCGTACTGCACCCTTACGAGTAACGTACACATCTTCATCAAAATGCACTTCTTTTTCGGCGTAATTGTGATGACAATTTACCTCTAAAAGGGGTTTGATTGCCTTGCCGCCAGCTAGATGTTTTTCAACAATGCGCTTGAAACGCGCCATCATCACATCGCGGTTGACACGCGCGTAGTCTTGCGCCCACTGCAAATCATTCCAGTATGCACGGAATTCTGGCGTCCCAGCCACAAAGTATGATAAATCAGGGTCAGGTAAGTGATTACCTGCCAGCTTGAGTAATTCTTTGGCTGTGTGAATATGGCATTGAGCTAAGTTATTGCCGATGTTGCGCGAACCAGAATGCAACATTAGCCAAACTTGGTTTTCTGTATCGAGGCACACTTCTAAAAAATGATTTCCACCACCGAGAGAACCCATTTGTCTCATTGCTTTGCCTTGCAAATCTTGCACTCCTGGATGCAAGTCTTTGAAGTCACGCCACCTTTGCCAATTAGTAACAGTTTTTTCTACATCTTTGTTTTCGCTGAACCCAGTAGGAATTGCTGCTTCAATATCCAAGCGGATTTTCTTGAGTTTGCCTTCCAATTTTTCAGCAGTAAATGGTGTTTTGATGGCACTCATCCCGCAATTATGAACAAACACCCCAGCTGTAAGCGCAAAGTTATGGTGTTCCGGTACTGTGAGACAGTAAACATCCTCGGTGTAATTTAGAGAAATTACTGCGGCAACTTTGTGATTGCATTGATGTTCTTTTGTAGGATGGTTATGGAGTCCGATAGGAGTTTTAACTTCCATTGCACAAATTTCGCAAGTATAGTTGCGATTAGCAATTTCCTGAGATTTTGCTCTCCCTTTTTCACTCGTGTTGTATTTAACTAGATATTGCTTACCCCGACGACCATTATCTGTAACTGCATTTTTAAAATGTTCTGGCTGCTGCTGCATATACTGGAGGATGTTTTTAGTTCCTCGCTCTGCATAGGTTCTCTGTCCCTCAAATTTGGTAATCTTGCCAAGCAACCCAGATTTGGCAATAATCCAGTGTGCTTTTTGCCATTTGCTAGAGTACGGCTGAGCAATCAGGGTATAGCCATCTTTGTCAGTTTGGGAGTAAAAGGGCATTAAGGAAGTTCCCGCTTGCAGTGACTGAGCTTCTCTATAAGTTCCATCCCGAAGCATAAATTGATGTTCGGGGGTACAGATAATTTCTTCTGCGTTATCTAAAATCACTTTTACAAGTGGGGCATTCCGTCTAGTTAACTTGGCTGTTGCCTTGGCTGCAACGATTCTTCCTGTTGGTGAACAAGCGTAGACTATAAACTCTTTGCCCCAATCCACTAGGTCTTGAATGCGGTAAGATTGACCATCTACCAGAGGAATTAAAGTATCTCCCACAAAGCAACCAATATCAACACCGACAGCAGCAGGTATAATTGCTTCTTTCGTAGCAATTACTGAACCAACTAAAGCACCTTTACCTAAATGTACATCTGGCATCAAAGCTACATGCTTAAACACAAATGGTAGCGATGCTACATTCTTCACCATCTTGATTTCTTCTGAACCCAAAGGGTGATTCGCCCAAGAAAGGACGGGGGCTGGCGTGGTAATTTCTAACTTTTCGTAGGGCATATTTTTACTTGTTTGAATTTTTTAGGCGAAATTTGAAATTAAAAGCCTAGTCAAGAAATTTCAATGTAGGGTGTGTTGTCGCGTAGCGCCGCACCGTCAACAATTTGAAGGCGTAATACACTCTACGAACTACGGATAATTTATATTTTTTCATATATGTACATTGAATTTTTCTCACTGACTTACTTAATTAAAAGCCTAGTTTTACTCTTTTATATAAGTTAAATTTGGCATGATAGTTTTTCAGCAATATATTTATACTACAACTATATTACACAATAATTCGATTGCCAACCTGCCCGCCATCGGTAGAAAATGACTCTGGTAGAATTTGTAAGGAAAATAACCTAAATTTTAACTACTTCTATGGCTGTGCAACAAGATACCATCTGGGAGCGCTTTTTATCTCCTGTATTCCGTCTTTTGATTGATGAGGATAAATGGCGACGTTACGCTGATAGTATTGACTGGGAGAGAGAAAGCGATCGCTTCCGACAAGCCGATGTAACATTTCCCCAGTACTACAGTAGCCAAAATTTTCACGGTATCAAGGATGGATATCTCAACTATCGAGCTGCGGTTTCCTACGATCCGATTACTGAATATGTTCTACCACCCAACGAAACTTTGGTGCGTCAGGCTTTAATTGATGCCGTCAAGGTACAACCACGACGTATCCTAGATTTAGGCTGCGGTACAGGTTCCACTACGTTGATGTTAAAGCAGGCTTTCCCCCAAGCAGAAGTTATTGGTTTAGATTTATCTCCATATATGCTGGTGAGGGCTGAAGATAAAGCCAAAACCGCAGGTTTAGAAATAGTCTGGCAACATGGCAATGCTGAAAAAACAAGTTTCAGTGACGCTTGTTTCGATTTAGTCACAGCTGCTTTGCTATTCCATGAAACACCAAATGTAGTATGCCGGGAAATTCTGCGAGAAAGCTTTCGGTTACTAGTAGCTGGCGGACAAGTACTAACTTTAGATGGTAATCAAAAAACCCTGCGTCAGTTAGATTGGCTCAATAATATTTTTGAAGAACCATATATTCGTGAGTATGCTGATGGCAATATAGATGCAAGTATGGGGTCAGCAGGATTTGAAGCAGTTAGAACCTATGATGTTTGGTGGATACATCAACTAAGTAGCGGTATTAAACCGACGCCAGTCAATAATGCACAGCAGTATACTCGCACATCAATAGACACCACAATAGATAATAATGATTGGGGGGAGCTTGGCTCTCCAGCGTTTGGCATAATGGCATGAGTTTAAAGGTAGTTTTGTTCGATTTTAATGGTGTCATCATTAACGATGAACCAATCCACCTACAACTAATAGATGAGATCCTGATTGCAGAAAACCTCCAACCCCAAAGAGTTGATGAACGTCAAGCTTCTTTGGGACGAAGCGATCGCGCTTGTTTTGCTGCATTACTAAATAATCGCGGTAGAGTAGTTAATGAAAACTATTTGACTCAGCTGCTGTACCGCAAAGCCCAAGCTTATGTACAAGAACTAGAGAAGATAGAAAAACTACCTTTGTATCCAGGTTTAGAAGACTTAATATTTCAAGTGCGATCGCATCATCTCAAGCTAGGGTTAGTCAGTGGTGCGATTCGCCAAGAAATAGAATTGGTACTCCATCGCGCCAAGCTGGCTGAATATTTTAAAATTATCGTTGCAGGTGATGACATTACCACCAGTAAACCAGACCCTGATGGTTATCTGCTGGCAGTCGAACGCCTGAATAAGGAATATCCAGAGTTAAATCTGCAACCACAACAATGCTTAGCAATTGAAGATACACCAGCTGGTATCCAAGCAGCAAAACAAGCGCAGATGCAGGTAGTTGGTGTAGCAAACACTTACCCATTTCATATGCTTCAGCGCCGCTGTAACTGGACAGTTGATTACTTAAGTGATTTAGAACTAGAACGAGTACAAGAAGTCTATTCACGAACTTTGCCACAGCCATCTGTAAGTGAATGTTAGAATACTCTATGGTGAGAGGGCGTTAAGGGGAATTAGCTCAGCTGGTAGAGTGCTGCGATCGCACCGCAGAGGTCAGGGGTTCAAATCCCCTATTCTCCATTCACCTCAAATCCATATACAGCAACCATCTCATTCATTTTTAACAGAGAAATTAGGCGATCGCGTTTTAAGAATGAAATCATGGCGTTCGTTTATACACTATTCTTGAGAAATCGGGACATCTTGCTTGAGTTTATCGTCTCCAAACTTTAATCGTCTGATCCCTTCCTCAACTTAACTTCTCCCACGCATCTGGGACTTTTGCAAGAGGTCTAATCTCTGCTCTGACTACAGAAGCATCCTTATTGAATTTGGCTCTTTTGGCTCTACTTTACTACTTCATTAGCCGCGACCTACACCAGCGCCAGCAGGCGCAAGAGAAACTACAACAGAGCGAACAGCGTTTTCGCGCTACATTCGAGCAGGCTGCTATGGGTATCACTCATGTTGCCCTAGATGGCAAGTGGTTAAGCTAATCAGCATTTAAGCTGCTACAATGAGCGTGTTTATAACGGTTATTTGCTAACTCTATTAATCCTCAGTCTCGCCCTTCTTTACTTCCGCAATACTAGACCTGAATCCTTACAACTGATAATCCGGACAGACTACCAGTTTTTAGCTCAAAATATGAAAAGCCCTCTCTTATGAGGGCATTTTCATTTTACCGGACTCCAAACCCACTCAAAGCTAATTTGAAAGTATGCTGTTTTCTATAAAATTCTGTGCATTCTACTTCGGCTGAAGTCGCCACGCATACTTACCACCACTGTTGAAGTCATTCACACATACATATAACTTTCCATCATCTTGTGTTACTGTTGAACCAAGAGTGAACTTTCCCTGTTTGTAGTGACACCCTTCAAAGGGTGCTTCTGCTTTTAGCTCTGTGTTTAGTTCTGTCGTTAACTCAGGAGATTTCGCCATAGTTGGAGATGTTAGTCCCCAACTCAATAACGTGATTCCACCCAGAAAAAATGGTAAAAAAGTGCGCTTCAGCATATTAAAAACCTCTAAGTCCTAATTTTTTGCTTTTTTGTTGCTTGTAATCTATTGGTACTTCAACTTGAAGAACCATATGATGTAGTTTGTCTCAACGGAGTACTCGTTTTCCAGTTCAAAAGGTGTTCAGTTTCTGCTTACTTCTACCGATGTCGATTAACAAGATATTTATCGTCGTTAACAAATTGTTTGTCGGGAATAGTAAATTCAGCGATTTGAAGGTGAGTAGTACCGGCTGACTGGATTTAACACAATCAATGACGCAACTTTTTGAGTTGTGGATTAACAAATTGTTTGTCGCAGTAGATGTAAAGGACTCAGTGCTGCTAGGATTACGGTGACGCTGTTTGCGCCCACTTGAGTGCGATAGCTCTTTGAGACTGCGATCGCATTTAACTAGGTATCTTTTCTAGAAAACTGTCAAAAGCAATCTTATCAATTAAACCATTCTCTACAAGTATTCGGCGTAAAGTGACCAAATGCACAGCATAGACATATGCCTTTTTTTCATACCCTGGCAAAATTACTCACGCTCCAGATGATGGATACTGAAAAACATGATGTGAGCCAGCAGTAGGCAAGTTAGTAAAACCTAGCTTTAGTGCTTTTGAACGCGCTCAATACATGTGATCGCTCCAAATCTATCAACCAAAATGGCATCACGTTTATGATACATCTCATTATAAGGACTGTTGGAGCGTAAGGCGATCGCTCTGAATTATCGATCTTTAGTCAACTGCGCGATCGCCTGATAAATTGCTGACGTTTCAATTCCGTTACCAGAATTCATTTAATTTAAAATCTATAATGCTTGTATGCTTTATGCAACAAAGTTCAATTGCTTTGTAGTCACTCTATGATTTAGGAATTGCTGATTTTGTGATGTAATTAACATCATAATAATCAATTCTTAAAATCAGATCAGAAAAAATTTCGAGAGATATAATTGAGGAAGAAATCATCAAGCAGCACGTTAATTACATTACATATAAATAAATATTATTCCTCAGTGATTAACCAAGAGGTTCGTCAAACCTTTATAAACACTATGTTTCAACTTTTAAAGAATTTATATAACTCTACGTCTCTATTACTTTTTCAGTACTTACACTATACAGCTAAGTGATTTCAACTACTTAATTTTTGGGTTTATTTGTATAGGCTCAAATAGTAATAATAATAGTTAATAGAAATTACTTAGTAAGTTTACTGATGTTGATGTAGTGCAGTATGTGCAACAGTGTAATTATCGTTTTTGGAAAAACGTATGCACAGCAAAAATTTCACTGTTAGTATCGCAGTGGCTGCATTGTTGATTTGCGTTGTTATTCCTGATTTACGGGGTAGCTACCATTTGGTTTTACCACCAGTTCTCAATACTTTGGTTGTGTTACAAAGTAGCGAGAAGGATGAGAAGAGTAAAAATAGCAGACGACACCAGGAATAAAAGGTGTCGTCTTAATCAGTCAAATTAGAGTTTGATTTTGGTTCCTGCATAGCAGGAGCCTTTTTTAATGTAATAGCAGGTTTGTCTGATCACAACCGTACAACACTTAAATTGTAACTAGGCATCACAAAACTTAAATTGGCGTAATAATACAGCGTTCAGCTGGACTAATTTGCAAAACTTTTGGACGAAAAAACAAAACGTATAGTGATATTAGTCGGAGAGACAATAGCATTAATTTATCTCAAGCGAATTTTAAGATAATCAGTAGTGTTTTGTGGCTACTACTTCTGTTTTGGTCAAGTAATTTCATTATGCTGCTGACTCTCTCCTGGCCAAGTATTTTGTAGTTTTGCAGCAAGGAACTTAGTTTATATGACAGTTGAGAGTGCGGAATGTAGGTTCTAAGAAAGGACTCTGACGGCAACACGCTCCTTGAGTGGAACACTTTGAGGAAACCAACGTTCACCCATTGATCCGTATTGAGCATCTTTAAGTAGCTCTTTAGTATCTTTAGTTCCATTGATTCCAAGCCATTGAAATTTTTTCTCTGAAGCTAAAGCAAATTCATAAAATGCCTTTAACTCATGTTGCTCAAATCCAGAATATCCGATCAGCTCATCAAAAACGATTATCGAGCCTTTTGTGAGTCTTGCACCGAAATAGTCGAAGACAGTTTTAGTTGATGAATAAAGATCGCAGTCAATATGTAATAAGGATATATACTTCTGGTTTTTAGCAGCGATAAACTGAGGAATAGTATCTTCAAAAATACCTATTATAAGAGTAGCATTGCTTTTAACCTGGGGTAATTTTAGTTGCTTAAAAGCTCCTTTAGGGAATTCAGGACGCCAATCGAATGGTAATCCTTCAAAACTGTCAAACCCGTAAACAGTTCCTTGTAACCGATACTCGCAGATTAGATTGAGAGTGTGTCCACTACCAACACCAAACTCTAACCAAAGACCATCTTGATTAACAAGTTTCTCCCTCAAAACATATTGGAGAGGTGAGATTGGCAACTGCATTCCTGACAGAATGCAACAGCTATCTTCCACAAATTTGTTGAAGTCCTGGTGAAAATTAATAATGTTCTCCATCGTTTCTGATTTTTTAGTAACTTACAGTGTATTGCAGATTTATGACTGCGGAGTGCAAAATGATTTAGTAAGGGAGAATTTCAAAGACTCAAATTCAGCCAAAAAAGTTTTTCAGCCTGTGACAAGCTAAATTCAAAGTAGCCTATTATGCACAAAGCAGTTATTAAGAAGATAAAGACAAAGCGTTTCATATTTTTCTCAAAATAATATTTTCTGACAAATTCAGGTTTTACTAATCTCCTTATGGAAATTTAACACTAACCTCTGAATGAATCACTCAGATTCATTCGGAGGTTAGTTGACAGATTTTAGCTTTTTTAGTTTGCGCTTTAGTATTAAGCTGCCACTGAAAATGGCAAAGACTACTGTACTGGCAATTGAAGAAGGTTCGGGGACAAGTGTAATATTGCCAGGGCCTGTGATGGTATTGGTAAAAGAACCAAAACTTGTATTGCTATTATCAAATCCAGTAGTGACTAAAAAGTATTGATTATTGGCAGTTAAGCTCAAGTCACTAAAACTAGATGTACCTTCATCTGGAAAAGGATCATTTCCGTTCAGTAAATTAACTAAAGGGGCAGTTGGGTTAAAGCTGTTTTGGTACAAGAATTGGATGCCCAGGAAAGCTTGAGAACCTACAATATTATAGGAGCCTGTAGTATCAACAAAAAAAGGCTGGCTGTAATAAGGGACGGCAGTACCATTAGTAGAAAGTGATGTCGGTGGGTTAGTGCCACCTTCAAACCCTTCAGTTTCAGGACGGTTAAAAGTTGGTGCGTTTGTTGTGTCACCCGAATATGAAATAGTGAATGCCCTAGAGGGCAGGGTAACACTAAGAGATAGAGCGATCGCAGCAGAAGCAATTGAGATTGAACGTCCTAGCGATTTTTGCCAAAAATTAAATGAACGCTCACTCAAACTCTTAAGCTTGGCTGTTTGTGAAAACTTGGTAGAGTGATGAGATAGATTGTTTTCTCTGACGATGGATTCATTAAAAGCTTGTAACATAATAGTTGTTCCGGGTTATTTTTACAAAACTGAGTACTTTTGTCTTTTGTACTTTTATCTAGTTCCAGGGATGCGCGAGTAAAGCCTGTGAAGTAATACCTAAGCCAATTATGGTGATACATAAGGCACTTGCCACAGGTAACATTTTTATCCTGGGAACTTGAAATGGTAAATTTTCAAACCGATCCTTGGCGTAAACTAGCATCAACCCAATTCCAGTTAGTACCGCTGCTAGACCTAAGCTAAAGGCAGATACCAACGCTAGCCCAAAACCTACTCGTCCCAACGCGATCGCACTTAGCAACACTACTAAGGCTGAAGGACAAGGTAACAAGCCGCCGGAAATTCCCAATGCTAGTAGGCTAGACCACTTCATGGAACTTATATCGCCGTGAGGCGGTAGATGCGAATGCTCATGGTGTACATGGTTGTGGTGATGGTGAAGCGGTAGCGAGTTATCGAGCGTCTGGTGATGATGCAAGTCATGGTGATGTGAATGAGAGACCTGAGTCCCTTGCAATCGACTGATAAATAAATTCAAACCAATTACAGTTACCAGTAAACCAGAGAGTACGCTTAACCAAGGGTACAATTGCTCTGTCAAGATAAACTGCGATGTGCCAAGAGTGACCAGTCCTAGAGCAAATATACCAGCAGTATGGGTAATCGTCATAATCAGACCCAGGAATAGGGCATGTTGGGCATTACTGCGGGAACCCACCAAATAAGCACCAACTATCGTTTTCCCATGACCGGGGGACAGGGCGTGTAAACCACCCCATAAAAAGGCGATCGCTAGAGCTATTAGAATAGTCAGGAAATTATGATTTTCCTGGGTAATTAGGCTAGTGAAGACATCATTGCTTCTTCCTGTCAAAGCATTATCTAAACGGCTGGATGATTTAACAGACCGTGGAGGCGCTTGTTCACTCGATGTTAAAGACGGATTGAGTTTCAAGGAAATTCGACGCTGATCAAGAGGACTGCTAAGTAACTCAGTAGGGTAATCTCTCAAGCGGTTGGTGATACTCAAAGAGGTGAAATCACCTTGAATAGGAACGCCATTTGCAGCTACAGTCATCTCACGCCAACCCAAGCGCTGTGGATAAAACCGATCTTCAAACTCGATTAACTGATTCGCGCCGACTAACTCCGTTGGCCCTTGAAAATTACAACTCAGCCGCAGTGTAGATAATCCTCCGACACCTGGAGGAAATTCGACTGTTGATTTGCTCAAAGACAGTGCTAAAGGCTGTTTATTAATAAACAGTTCCAGATGTGAATTGACTTCCTGGCATTTTTGGTCAGGGTATTGAACCGTTTCTACAGGTTCAGCTTTGCGATCGCGATTGATATCTAAGTGATTAATTTCCTGAAAAGCAGGAATCTCTGCCATGTCTAGAACATAATCAATTCCCACGCCATCCGGTGCTATCTGCACTTGTGCGTAGTGGTTGATGGTGAAATTGCCTAAAGGATGGGCATCCGCCCTCGGCATCCAAAATAAACAGACTGCGATAATTGCAGTACTCCAAGCCAAGTAATGCAGCAACTTTTTCATAAAGAACTCTCCATAACGTTAGGAGTGGGAACTAAGTGAGCTAAGACTTGACGAGCTTCATCAGCATACTTGTGATGAAATTGAGGATTGAGGCTAAGAGCTTGAGTTAGTCGCTTGATTGCTTCCTCACGCTTACCTAAGTGAAACGCAATCATGCCAGCATGAAATTGCAGCAAAGCATCCTCTGTTCCGAAGCGAGTTGCCCGTTGTGCTGCCCTTTGCGCTTCTTGCCATTGCCCATTAGCCGCAGCTGCCCAAGCCAACGTATCCTCTGCATAAACATCGTCTCGCACTGCTACTTCACCACGGGCAATCTGTAGAGCTTCTGTTAAATTAATTCCGTGTTCAATGTAGTAGACCGCTAAAGCGCGATCGTAGATTCCTTTAACCTTGCTCATATAAGCGACTACCCCGATTAAATCTTCAGTTTCAGCTGCGCCTTTTTGGTCTCCCAGAGCTAGTTGAGCATCAGTCTTATACGAGAGCGTTTCTACCAACGGCATCAGTTCTATACCCTGGTTTGCGATATTTAGAACATCCTGCCAGCGATGCTGTGCCGTATAGAGGCGGGCCAGTCCTGTAAATGCAGCTATATGCCGTGGGAAGAGGTCAAGTGCTTCCCGATATCGCTGCTCAGACAGGGCAAAATCGCCAGCAGCAAAAGCAAGATCCCCAGCCCGCACATGAAACCAAGCACGAGTTTCTGCGCTCGTCGTGTAGAAAGAGTCCATCTCCTGCATAGCCTCATCTAGCAGTTGTCGCGCTGAGGCTAGATTGCCAGTTAACTCTAAGTAACGGGCGACAACTGCGTTATGCCCAGAGTTCGATTCTTCCTGTGCAAGGTTCTGCAAGAGTTGATGAGTTGCTTCATAGTCACCCAACTCCATCTGAATCGATGCCCTCAGCGATACAATATTGGGATTATCAACAGATGAATTATTTAACACATCTAAAGCTTCCCGAAACTGATGCTGAGATAGTAAAGCTGATGCTAAGAGCATGGAAGAAACTTGATTATGACGCGGCTGTAGTGCCAGGGATTTGCGTGCCGCTTGTTCTGCTCGCAACACATCGTCTATGTCTCCAATTTCTCGAAAGCGCCGCAAATACTGATCGGCTAACAAACGTAAAAATATTGAGGAACTGGGAGATTGGGCCACTTTCTCCTCATAGACGCGGATAATATGCGATCGCTGTAAATAATCGGGGAAGACTAAATCTGACTGCTTAACTGGTAATATCTGCCTAGAATTAACACTCAGCAGTTGTACAGCAGAGGAATATGTGCCTAACTTCCCATTGGTGTAGCCTAAACTTAGCGCCTGTGTATCACAGGGTCTAAATAAAACCAGTAGGCTAGTCAGCACTAACACCCATAGTATTCGTAGATGCATAAACCTTACAAAGGATTGCCTAAATAAGGGAAGGTCGGAAGAAAGTTGGCATTATTAGGCCCAACATTATCGCTAGTCAGCCCCGGAATTTTACCTGTGGAAATGCCTGTAACTGCATCACCAAAGACAACAGATGCTGTGACATCGATTACGTCATCTTTTGGTCTTCTACCACCAAAATTTTTGCCTAATTGAGTACCAAAATAACTACCGCTAGGTTTAGAAAGGTCAGCTTGAATCACATCAGGAATCGCCACTGAGATTACTGCATTGGCTATGCCTTCAGGTCTGCCGATCGCTTTTACAAAGGCTTGAATGAATTGGGATTGATGAAGAGCGTCTTTTGTTGGTGTTTGAAGATTACTATTATTATGAGCTTTAAAGTCCATAAAAAGTTCATTCAGGGCTGGAACTGCTAACCGCTCAATCTGAGCAAAATTCCTGTTTCTGAGTCTAGGAGTTTTAACACTAGTTGTCATCCAAGCACCAATCTTGCCATTACCAAGTAGTTTCCTGGGTAGCTCAACAATAATTGAGTGAACATTGAATGGGGCTAGGGTGTCTTGTGCTTCTTTGGGTGGTCTAAAGGAAAGAACTTGGAAGGGAGGACTGGGATTAGGCTGAAAATTATAATTACGATCCGGGATAATTTTGAAGAACTGTTCCAAATCGAAAAAGAACGGGTCTTTGCGTGTGCCAACAAAGAACTTCATGCCGTTATATGCGGAGAATGTTTGATTGAGTTGCCCTGTCCAACTGACTGGCAGCAAAGCTGACTTTGTTCCTACTTTGATTGGACGAGCCGGGCCGCGGACTGTCACAGTTTGCTGATCACCTGTGCCATTTACATTGAATTGGAGTACGACATCTTCAATACTGTCGCCAGTGTTATCAATCTTGAACTGATAAAGAACATTTGGATCGAATGGTCTTTTTTCACCAGAAACGATCAGAGGGTCGAAATCCATGACTAAGACAACATTTTTGGGGTCTGTGGGACTCTCAAACACAAACAAATCTGTGAGATCCGCAGCAGTTAGCTTAGTTGCCAGAAAAGTTGTGTCTTGGTGATCTGAAGCCAAAGCTTTAGGGGTTGCATAAATTAAGACTATGAGCAAAATAGCGACAAATGCCACTATAGAACGAAAAAAACGACTAGCTCCAGTTCCAGATAGCGATCGCTTCAGCGGGAAAAATAACATATTTTGAACTGCTTTATCTATGAGTGACCTGCTTTGGGTTGGGATTAAACAGGTGATACTCAGAGCATTTCTTTTCATAGTTGCCCTCCTTGAGGTGTTTAACCTCTAGTGTTGGTGTGAAAATAGCAAGTTGATTTGTATTTCAAAAAAACTGCGGCTATTACCAAAGCGCTTTACAGCTTATTTGCTCCCACTGCTCACTTTCCAGACCAAAACCTGCTCATTTCTTGCTCACTTTTCTAAATTTCCAGATTTAGGCAGACTTGGACTTAATGAGCGATCGCTTGGTAGACTGTGGATTCTAGCTCAAGGAAGGCGGATACCTCAAAGCCTTATTTAACTTGTAATATCCTGTCAAGCCTATCGTTAGCTTCCTTGGCAAGTTGAGCGCATCGCACACTAGCAGCCATTCCTCCGGCAGCGGTAACCGCACCTTCGTGGACTTTTTCTGTAAGCAGAAGCCCAGCGCCGACTAAGCCAATAACGGTGGACAAAGCAGTAGCAATAAGTGCAAGGTTAAAACTGAGGCGTGCTTGGCGAAGACGTTCTTGGGCAATGTTCATTTCTACTGAGTTGGAGTCGAGAAATTTAGGTGTCCGTTGCATAGTAGTTTCGGGTAACTAAATTTGTTACTTCTAGCATCACGCTAAATTCCGCAACTTTTGACTGCATAGAGGTTTATCTAAAATTATCTTGCGATTGCTTTAAGCTTGGCTTGTGATTGTGCAAATAATATAATCTATAGTTAAATGCTAGGCTAGATAGATATGAGCAAAAAGCGACTAACTATCAAAGCAACTTCTGAAGGTTTATTACTAGCCCAGAAAGCTTTAAAAAGATTGGGTGGCAAACAATTAAAGCTTGAAATGCAATTAAAAGGTTTAGTTGGTCGCAGCACTATCCAAAAATTTTTTCAAGGTCAGGAAATTCAAGTTGATAAATTTCAAGAAATTTGTAAAGCACTGACACTAGAGTCTAAGTGGGAAGCGATCGCGGGTTTGGGAGATTTACCTGAGTCGCTTGATGTGCCAAATAATCAACCACATCAGCTAGCTGATGTAGAGCAGGACAAAAATATTGATATCGATGCTTTAGTGCAAGAGGTACGCGAAAAGATAAAACTTTATCTTGAACAACGCTGCGGTACGATAAGAGTGCTAGATATGACCCAGCCGATTGGCTTAGATTGCATTTATACTAATGTCAATATTTTGAAGGAAATCACTCGCAGCGTGCGGCGGAAAATTGTTGAATTAGTTCAATATTTTAGCACAGAATCAGGTAATTTTGACCGCCTTGGGTTTAGTAAAATAGCTAAAGAACAAGAATCAGGACTCAAAATAGTACAAGAAAATAGCAAGCTAATAGTGTTGGGTAAACCAGGGGCAGGAAAAACCACATTTTTGAAGTATTTAGCTATTCACTGCATTTCTGGGAAGTTTCTAGCCAATAAAATTCCTATTTTTATTACACTGAAGGAGTTGGCTGAAACTCCAAACCAGTCAGATATAAAGGATGTAATTATTCAGCAGTTAAAAGATCACTTCATAACGAATACTCAAATTGATGAACTGTTAAGTTCTGGCAGCTTTTTGATTTTACTTGATGGATTGGATGAAGTTAGGGAAAAAGATAGTAACCGAGTCATCAGCCTGATTAAAAATTTTGCTAATGCACATTCTCCGAATCGGTTTGTCATCACCTGTCGAATTGCTGCACAAGAATATACCTTTGAGCAGTTTACTGAAGTTGAAGTTGCTGACTTTAGGCAAGACCAGATTACTGAATTTATCAATAAATGGTTTAAAGCGAAAAACGATTTGGTAAAAGGCGAGCGACTGATCAAGAAGTTAGAAGAAGAAAAGCCAATTCAGGAATTAGCAAATAACCCTCTGTTATTAACACTGTTATGTTTGGTGTTTGAAGAATCAGGTAAATTTGCATCAAATCGCTCAGAGCTTTATCAAGAAAGCGTAGATATATTACTTAAGAAATGGGATATAAAGCGAAATATTGAACGTGACCAAATATATAAAAACTTATCTTCGGATAAAAAGAAAAGTTTACTCAGCCAAATTGCTTTAGAAACCTTTGAACAAGGTTGCTATTTCTTCAAGCAAAAAGAGGTTGAAAAATACATTACTCAGTATATCGAAAACTTATTAGAGGCAAGCACCAATTATGAAGAATTGCAACTAGAAAGCGAAGTAGTACTTAAGTCAATCGAAGTTCAGCATGGTTTGTTAATAGAAAGAGCAAAAGAAATTTACTCGTTTTCACACCTGGCACTTCACGAGTATTTTACAGCAAGAAAGTTTGTCATAAGTGACGATCCAAACATATTGCAATCCTTAGCTAACCACATTACCGAAATTAGCTGGCGGGAAGTCTTTTTACTAACGGTGGGAATGTTGGATAGTGCAGATAAATTATTGCAGTTAATGAAACAGAAAATTGATGCGCTTCTATCAAAAGATGAAAAGTTACAGGACTATCTTAGTTGGGTTGATTCAAAATCCAGTTCTGTAAAAGCGCCCTATAAACCTGCTGCCGTGCGAGCATTTTACTTCACCCTCAACGAAGACCCGGCTCTCGCCCTGGCTCTCCCCCTCGACTTCGCTCTTGCCCGATCCCTCAAAATCCCCCTAGATCTCAATCTCGACCTCCCCCTCAACCAAGCCTTCAACCTTCCCCTCAACCAAGACCTCGCCCTCGACCTCGCCCTTGACTTCGCCCTCGCTCTCGCCCTCGACCCTAAACTCCTCCCTGCCCTCAACCTCCCCCTTAATCTCGCCCTTGACCAAGCCCACAATCCTGAGTTAAAGCGATCGCTCCAACAACTTAAAGACCAACTTCCTAATCAGGAAAACGCTCAAGCTTGGGTTGATCAACTCACAACCTTAATGATGAAGTATCGCAACATTGGTCATAACTGGAAATTCCACCCCTCCCAAACAAAATTGCTGGAGCAATACTACTACGCAAATCAGCTACTGGTTGATTGCCTAAATAGTGATGGTTACATAAGTCTCAAAGTCCGGCAGGATATTGAGAACACATTACTGTTGCCAGCCAATAAATTGAAAGCAACTTAGGCGACGGTCACGAACAACATCAACAAAATTTTCCAGAAAATCAGCGCACTACAAACGCTGCACTACAGAGCCTTGAGTCTATTTTGTTGCAATTGACCACAAGCAATCAAAGGGGTTTACGATCCCTCAGTAACGGCAATTGCTATATTTTATTAGCTATATTTAAATAAATGTAAAGATTAGTATACTTTTTTGTATTTATGAGTTCTACCTTTAGATATTGATGAAACCTACTATAGAGGGATGAAATAGGGAACGTTCCTGTTACCTGCAACGTCAATGTTCGCTGTTCAAACTGTAGCCAAGTCTCAACAAAGAACGAAAGCGCGAATTTTCTAACAGCGATTTTCAAATGAAGGCAGCAAACTCAATTTAAAAGAGTCAAAAAAAGTGATTTTGAGTCTTGAGTAGCAGTTTGCTGAAGTTTGAAAACCAAAGCACGCTACTAGCTCCTTCTAACTCTTGATTCCTGCAAATAATATTTCATCCTACCCACAGCCAGCCCCAAACTATAGGTTTTATTGCTCATGTTCAGCCTGTCAGTTCACAACTCTCAACAAAACCAGCAACTATCTGACGCTACTGACTGGAACGTTATTGAAACGGAGTTTGACCCCACGCAGCTACACCATAAAGAAACTGTCTTTACCCTTAGCAACGGTTTCTTAGGAACGCGGGGTACTTTTGAAGAAGGGTATCCCCAAGATTTTCCCGCCACACTCATTCATGGTGTTTATGACGATGTCACAATTGCTTACACTGAACTCGTCAACTGTCCTAGCTGGCTGCCATTGGTGATACAAGTGGCTGGGGAACGCTTTAGTATGGATACTGGCGAGATTCTCAACTACGAGCGGCGGCTTGATTTGCGTTTGGGTATAGTTAGCCGTGATGTGCGCTGGCGTTCTCCTGGAGGTCATACCCTCAATTTCCACTTTGAGCGTTTTGCTAGCTTAGCAGATCAACATGTTTTAGCAATCCGCTGTCAAATTACATCTTTAGATTATGAAGGTGATGTTACCGTCGAAGTTGGGTTAGAAGCCGAACCTCATACCCAAGGTGTACAGCATTGGCAAATCCTCAATCAAGGCGGTGCAAACAACACTATTTGGTTACACAGTCAAACTCTCCACTCAGCAATTCAACTTGGCATGGCAGCAAAGTTAGTGGTAGAGGATGATGATGCCTCTGTGGAAGTTGATCATACTTCTGGTTTTCCCAGCTTAGCTACTAGCTTTGAGTTATGCCCAGGAAAAACAGTGACTGTAGAAAAAATCGTCACACTGTTTACATCGCGGCAAACAGAAACTCCTAGCGCCGCCGCACTACAAAGGCTGGTAGACGAACCCCGCTATACCACTTTGCTAGCAGCGCACATCGCCGCATGGGAACAAGAATGGCAAGACAGTGACATTATTATAGAAGGCGATCGCCAAGCTCAGCTGAGTATCCGCTACAATCTCTTTCAATTACTGGCTGCTGCACCGCGTCACGACGAGCTAGTCAGCATCCCTCCCAAAACTCTCTCTGGTTTTGCTTATCGCGGCCATGTCTTTTGGGATACCGAAATTTTTATTCTGCCCTTCCTCACCCTCACTCAACCAGCCCTAGCACGTAACTTACTCACCTACCGCTACCACACCTTACCAGGAGCGCGGCGCAAAGCTCAAGAAGCGGGTTATCAAGGAGCGATGTACGCTTGGGAAAGTGCTTCTACAGGTGATGAAGTCACACCCAGGTGGGTACCAACTCCCAACGGTGAATTAGTGCGGATTTGGTGCGGTGACATTGAAGTGCATATTACTGCTGATGTCGCCTATGCCGTCTGGCACTACTGGCAAACCACCGATGACGATCAGTGGATGCGGGACTATGGCGCAGAAATTATCTTAGATACGGCTATTTTTTGGGAAAGTCGGGTTGAGTGGAACCAAGCACGTCACTGCTACGATATCCTCGATGTCATCGGCCCTGATGAAAATCACGATCGCGTCAATAATAATGCCTTCACCAATCTGATGGTGCAATGGCATTTACAATCAGCCTTGACACTGTGGGACTGGCTCAAACAAGCTTATCCCGAAGTTTCAGCACAATTGGTGCAAAAACTCAACATTACCGTAGAACGTCTGCACCGTTGGCTGGAAATCCAAGAGCGTTTATTTATCAATCAAGACGCGCAAACAGGCTTAATTGAACAATTTGAAGGCTTTTATCAGCTAGAACATGTCAATCTTGCCGATTACGAACCGCGCAGCAAATCTCTCCAAGGACTACTAGGAATCGAAGCCACCAGCCAAAAACAAATACTCAAGCAGCCAGATGTCTTGATGCTGCTTTACCTAATGCGCGATCGCTACGATTACAAAACCCTAGCCACCAACTGGGACTATTATAATCAACGTACTGATCACAGCTATGGCTCCTCACTCGGCCCAGCAATTCACGCCATTTTAGCTTGCGATCTCAATCAAGCACCCCAAGCCTATACACACTTTATACGGGCAGCATTGGTAGACTTGGAAGACGTAAGACGCAACGCTGCCGAAGGAATTCATGCTGCGAGTGCTGGCGGTGTGTGGCAAGCTGTAGTTTTCGGGTTTGGTGGTGTGCGAATGACACAATTTGGCCCAGTTGCCTGTGCCAATCTTCCCCCAAACTGGACGCGTTTAAAATTCCGCTTGCATTGGCGTAATGAGTGGTACGATTTTGACCTACAAGCCGAAAACAACACAACAAAAACACACCCCAAAATTAGTGGTGTCATCTTCGACCTAGATGGAGTATTAACCGATACATCAGAGTTTCATTATTTGGGTTGGCAGCGATTAGCAGATGAAGAAGGTATACCCTTTAGCCGCGAAGCCAACGAAGCGATGCGGGGATTACCTAGACGCGAATCACTATTACAAATTTTAGGCGATCGTCCCGCTACAGAAGCGCAAATTCAAGAAATGATGGAGCGGAAAAACCGTTACTACGTTGAACTAATGCAAACAATCACCAGTGCTGACTTACTACCAGGAGTCGCTAACTTATTACAAGAACTGCGAGCCGCCGGGATTAAAATAGCCTTAGGCTCATCTAGTAAAAACGCTCCCACAGTAATTGAACGCTTAGGCATTGCCGATCAACTAGACGCCATAGCCGACGGGAACAGCGTCTCTCAAGCCAAACCAGCCCCAGATGTCTTCTTATTTGCTGCCCAACAACTAGGCTTATCACCATCACAGTGCGTAGTCGTAGAAGACGCCACAGCGGGCATAGAAGCAGCCCACACTGCCGGCATGTGGAGTGTTGGACTTGGCCCCACAGAGCGAGTTGGTAAAGCAAATGTTGTCTTACCAAGTTTAGCTGGAGTACACTGGCAACATTTGCATCAGCAAATAGTCACCAGCGAAAAGCGATCGACACTTGTAGAAGCAGTGGCTTAAAAATCGACAACACAATCCTCAGATACCCAAACTTATAGAAAATTTGGGTATCTAAACTCTCATTACTCTCTGCGTCTCTGCGCGGCAGTCGCTACAACGGGGGGAACCCCGACGCGAGTTGTTCATGGGGGAAACCCCCAAGATCACACTCGCTCCGCAACGCGCTGCCTTGCCTCTGCGTGAGAAAATCACCCCCTAATATTGCTCAAATATTCTTAATTTTATTGACATGTTATTACTTAAAAACAAACAGTTGATTTGGCTTATCCTCTTCTTACTAGGAATAGCCTATTTTAGTGCCATGTCTCAAATAGAAATCAACTATTTCTTAAAAAGCTTCATAGCGATCATGCCAATGCAACTAGGAGCAATCATTTATATTACCTATCGCCGCTGGAGCCGTCGGTAAAAGAATTAGAGGATATTTGAATTAAAATGCAAAATTGTTAGCATTGTTCAACTCTGTGGCAGACACTTTGTTAAGTTCAACAAATTTTACAGCCCGGCCACTACCAGAAGAACCATCTGTGTCAATCAAGACAATAGTATTGTTTCCCTGAGTTTTAAAGCGCAAATAGCCATCAGCGATCGCATTTGTATAGTTAATATTATCTAAACCCAGACTAGCGAATAATTGTCGCAGTACAATCTTGTCAGTACCTGGGTCAAAGTCAGTAATAGTATCGCCAGCATCTCGAACACGGGTATAAACAAAAGCGTCTTTACCATCCCCACCAGTGAGAGTATCTGCTCCCTGAAAGCCAGTGATTATGTCATCACCCGCAGTACCCTTAATTCTGTTGCGCCCTGCGGTGCCATTAATCACATTAACTACCGCTTCAAACGCACCAACGTCTACTCTGCCCCCAGAAATGCGAGCAAAGCCAGAACCCCGCCCATCAAAAGGAACTCTTTCTCTAATATTGCGATCGCCATCTAGATCTGTAACATCAGCAGGTACATCTGCGTTTCTACCTGCATTAATCGCAACGCTACCAGTCAGCAAAGCATGGGTTTTGACAGTACCACCATTGTCTCGCAACGTGATATCTAGCACTTCGGTTAAGTCCACCTGGAGCTGTTCATCAGCATCAAAGCCTGTAGAACCACTAAGATCGCCGATGAGATTATAGCCATTGCTGATAAAGTTACCCAGCACATCGGGGACACTAACGATAGTTGGGTCGTCGGTATCAAGGACAAAGTTGCCAGCAATAATGCTATTGTTTATTGTTGCAGTGCCAGAGCTAGAGTTGACGCCACCAACGCCTCTAAAACCTCTACTAGAGTTGCGGATAATGGTACTGTTATTGATTGTTAAAGTCCCATCGTTGCTAATGCCGCTCTCTTGATTACCACTGATGGTGCTGTTATTAATTGTCGCAAAATCCTGGTTATCTACAGCCTCGTTTTGATTATTACTAAAAGTGGTATTGCTAACTGTTAGAGTACCAAAATTCTTAATCCCAGAGCCATTATTACTGAAAGTGGTGTTGCTGACTATTAAAGTACCAAAATTCGAGATAGAGGTGTTGAAATTATCACTAAATACACTATCTTTGACTGTTAAAACGCCACTATTTGTAATAATGCTATCTGTTCCAAAGGAACTGTTATTAGAAATAGTGCTGTTGCTAATTGTGAGAATGCCGCTACTAATAATGCCGACTTCAAAGTTGCGATTGGAGTTATTAGAGATGGTGCTGTTGTTGATGTTGACGATACCGCCAGAACTCCTAATGCTAACTGATTCCCCCAATGCGCCAATGTCATCAATAGTACTATTTTCTAGCGTTACAGTTCCATTGATGTTGGTGATCACATTAACAAACTCTGCTGAGTTTCCCTGGATGATAGTGTTGCTGAGCTTTAAAGTCCCAGTATTGTTAACAATGTTATAGAAGGAATTATTCAGGAAATTGTTGTTTTTTAACGTTAGGCTGCCATTGTTATTAATGAATCTAGAGCCACTGCTATCAGTAACATCTAGTCCAACAATTCCCATATTTACACCACTACTAATCTCAAATGTATTTGTATCAAAAAAATCAGTAGCTTTTCTAAAAGTCAAGAAGTCTGCACCTGTGGCATCAATACTCAGATCATCCGTGATGTTCAAACTGCTACTACTAGTGATAGTATCAGCGATGCCATCTGTGAATACACCATTAAAGTTGATGATGTCCTTTCCTGCTATGGCATTAGCATCTAGTATTGCTTGCCGCAAAGAACCAAAACCACTGTCGTTAACGTTAGTGACGCCAAATGTAGCCATGAATTTAACTCCTAATACTGCTAGAAAGTAAAATCAGTCAAATAGTGACGGTGGTTGAAGTAAGCAACACATAGCTTGGTTGAGTTTTTAGCCAAGTGCAATATATTCATGAATGATCAAAACTCAAGCTTCGGGGAATTACATTCTGACCCTACGAAGAATCTCGGAAATATACTGGACAACCAGAATTTTTGTATCACTTATTCCGTATAAATGCTAGCTGATCGTCAAAATTTTACGAATACTTAATTAAAGCTGGTGTTTTATAAAGTTCAGTATTACTGATGTATGTACTGCTACTTTTGGCAACCTGTCTTAGGTATGAATTATATATAGCAGTAGAGATGTACCATGGCGCGTCTCTACCGCGTTTTGTAAATTCTAGAAATTAATAAAGTTAACATAGTTTACATTTGGTCATAGTTCGAGATTTAGCCTACGCTCAAATTAGAGACGCTTTTAGCGGGCGTTGAATTTCCGTAGCAAATCCAAAAACTTGCCATGCAACTTGTCCCGAAAACTAACCTTGCTCCAGAACTTACCCCCATACCAGAAAAAATTATTCTGGATGTTGGGGGTATGAAGTGTGCTGGGTGTGTAAAAGCAGTAGAGCAACAGCTAACTCAACATCCAGGAGTCAAGAGTGCCTGTGTAAACTTGGCGACAGAGGTAGCCGTCGTTGAGTTAGAAGTTGATATCGTCAATCCAGAAGCGTTGGCTCAACGATTAACAGATGTTGGTTTTCCGACTCAGCTTCGCAAAGTTGGCAGCAAAGTAGCAGGTGATACATCTGTTTTGCCAGACCCAGCGGAACGCCAACGTCGAGAAATGCTCTCCTCTTACAGGCAATTGGCGATCGCAGCTGTTCTCTTGATCCTATCTGGTATTGGGCATTTTGGTAATATTGGTAGCGCAGTACTGCCAGCGTTAAATAATATCTGGTTTCACTGTGGGCTAGCAACAGTCGCCCTACTAATTCCCGGTCGTCCAATTTTAGTAGATGGTTGGCTTGGTTGGCGGCGCAATGCACCCAACATGAATACCCTAGTAGGGTTAGGAACAGTCACAGCCTACACAGCAAGCTTAGTGGCGCTACTATTTCCCCAAATGGGCTGGGAGTGCTTTTTTGACGAACCAGTGATGATGCTCAGCTTTATCCTCTTAGGAAGAACATTAGAAAGACAAGCCAGAGGTCGCGCTGCCACTGCATTTAGACAATTATTAGCACTCCAGCCACAAATAGCACGATTGATACCCAACCCAGAGCAAACAGGAATCGGGTCAGATACTGTAGAAATACCTGCCGAACAGGTGCGTGTGGGTGAATGGTTGCAGGTACTGCCAGGAGATAAAATTCCCGTTGATGGAGAGGTTCGTGTGGGACAAACAACGGTGAACGAGTCCATGCTCACCGGAGAAGCAGTACCAACCATCAAGCAACCAGGCGACACAGTTACAGGAGGCACACTCAACCAGTCAGGAGCGATCGCCATCCAAGCAACGCGTACTGGCAGTGATACCACCCTAGCGCAAATTGTTGCCCTAGTTGAAGCCGCCCAAACCCGCAAAGCCCCAGTCCAAAAATTAGCTGACACAGTAGCCGGTTACTTTACCTACGGAGTGTTAACAGCTTCTGTGTTGACATTTATCTTCTGGTACTTTTTCGGTGTCCACATTTGGCCTAACATTACCATGTCTACTGGCATGGAAATGATCAGCCATACTACTCACCACTCCCCATTACCTCTAATCCCCACTCCCCACTCCCCACTCCTAAAGAGCTTAAAACTCGCGATCGCAGTCATGGTGGTAGCTTGTCCCTGCGCTTTAGGACTTGCTACACCAACAGCCATTCTCGTCGGCACTGGCATGGGTGCAGAAAGGGGTTTACTCATCAAAGGTGGCGATGTTCTAGAAAAAGTTCACCAGTTAGACACAGTAGTATTTGACAAAACTGGTACCCTAACAACAGGTCATCCCACAGTTACAGATTGCTTACTGATTGGGGACTGGGAACTGGGGAATAAGAATTCCCAATCCCTAGTTTCTAATCCCCAGTCTTTAATCCAACTAGCAGCAGCAGTAGAAAGCGGCACTTACCATCCCCTAGCAAAAGCAATTCGACAGGAAGCACAACGGCAACAATTACCTATCCCCAATGCCCTAGACTTTCACACAGAACCAGGACTAGGTGTATCTGCTGTATTAGAAGGTATAAATGTATTGCTAGGTAATTCTGATTGGTTGAGTTGGCATGGAATTGCAATTAGTGAAACCGCACAACAACAAGCACAGGGATTAGCAACAGCAGGAAAAACAGTCGTTTATGTAGCAGTGGGTGGAGTTTTAGCCGGTATCATTGCCGTTAGTGATCCTCTCAGACCAGACGCCAAAACCACAGTAGATCAGTTACATCAAATGGGTTTGCGGGTGATACTGCTCAGCGGCGACAGATTAGAAGCAGCCAATGCGATCGCCAAACAACTAGGTTTAGACAGCGCCGATGTCATGGCTGGTATCCCCCCCGCGAAAAAAGCCGCCGCCATCAAATCCCTCCAAACCCACTCCCCATTACCCCTAATCCCCACTCCCTCCGGGAGCGGGGGCCCCGAGTTCCCCACTCCCCATTCAAGAGTTGCCATGGTAGGCGATGGCATCAATGATGCTCCAGCTTTATCTCAAGCAGATGTGGGAATTGCTTTACACTCCGGTACAGATGTCGCCATGGAAACAGCCGAAATCGTCCTCATGCGCGATCGCCTAGCCGATGTGGTCGAATCAATTCACCTCAGTCGAGCCACCTTCAATAAAATCCGTCAGAATTTATTCTGGGCTTTTGCATATAATACAGTTGGTATCCCTCTTGCAGCGGGTACTTTATTGCCAAGTTTGGGTTTTGTTCTTAGCCCATCAGGCGCTGCCGCATTAATGGCTTTTAGCTCTGTGAGCGTTGTCACCAACTCAGTGTTATTACGACGGTTGGCTCATCGAAACACTTAGAATCTCCCTTAGAGATAAATATTCCAAGCGCAAACCTTGGTTATTCTCACCTCAGTTTAAACTGAATTGCTTGTTAGATGTTATACATCGTATTAAGCTTGTTGAAACTTCTCTAGAGCTTCCATGGCCACTGGAGTAGAGTAGTCATGCTCTACTTTTTCAGATGATGTGCAGTTTCAATATTTGTTTGAATCAATACCACAGACTATAGTGCGCGAGAATGGCAGGAAACGATATTAAACAAATCTTGATTAATCAAAGTTCAACCGATTTTAGCAACGATTTGTCAATGGCAGCAGAATCTAGTGAAAGCCATCTACTCATTATTCAAGACGACCAAGGTCGCAAAGAATTTTCTCTCGAACACGCGGTTTATTCTATCGGTAGAGATCGTGAGTGCAACATCCGCTTAATATCGCAGTTTGTCTCGCGCCGCCATGCTACGTTAGTGAGACTGCAACACGAGCATAATAGTCAGAGCTACTATTACCGCATTGTCGATGGCGATGCCAAAGGAAAACCCAGTTCCAACGGTTTAATGATTAATGGGCGTAAGATGCCACACCACAATCTGAAAAATGAAGACGAGATTGTTTTTGGCCCTTCAGTACGTGCTATTTACTACCTGTTAAAAAATAGTCAACGTTCCGGGCAAACGGACGCCAGTGAGTATGACATCACACTCATAAATCCCGGCATGACAGAGGACATGGAGGATATCTAGAGTGGGAAACCCGCCATTGGTGTCAACTTAACGTAGAACCGATGTCCCGCAAGAAACTGAAGTTCCTTGCTGATAGTAAAAGTCATCTAAAGATGACTGAAATATCCCCCAAGATTTTGAGTTTACTTCAGTAGACTTGAGCTATTAGCCAAGAAATTTATTTCTTGGCGGGTGAGGAAGCCAACACCGATGCTATTTCTAGCTTAACTTGACACTAATGGAAACCCGCCCCTCCCAAGACCACACTCGCTCCGCAACACAGTGACTCCACTCCTTTACTCACTGATCGTAACGCACTGCCTCCCCTACTCCCGGTCACTGAGCGAAGTCGAAGTGCTGCCCCCTACCTTAAAAGCGATGGGATATTTTTATTTAGAAGTCCCGTTAACTGAAATTTCTCAACCTGCAAGACTTTCAATCAAATGCCAGTGGCGGCTATGTTCAATTGCTTGCTTGATGAAGTCAAACAATTGTCGGCAGTGATTATCCAATTGCAATGGTAGTTCCTGGTTTTTCGCTACAATACTCATGCGAGTCTCAGTTTCAGTAGCCGTTGATTTATCAATCAGTACTTCTACTGTGACTAACTTATTAAATATAACAGTACCAGGAACCTCACGAGCCATAATGTAATCGGTCGAACAATACTGGATATCCAACCCACAATCTTGCAGCAGTTCTACTAGTAAGGGCTGGAGATGGTCAATAGAAATAGAAACAATAAACGAACACGTATAGCGAGCCATAATAGCCCCAAACCTTGCAACACTCCGTCCATCCTATAATATCGACGCATCTAAACGGTAAGTTCCTCTTTTTAAAAAATATGACACTTGCCTAAGTCCCAAAAATTTTAAAATAAGGATTTGGTGGAGGTAGGAAATGAAAATAGCAATCACTGGAGCAACTGGATTTGTGGGTAGTCGTTTGGTACAGCGGCTTCACGAGGAAGGTCATCAAATACTGGTATTAACTAGAAACACTAGCTTTGCCCAAAAGGTTTTCCCATCTGAAGCTTTTCGTCATTTAGAAATAGTTGCCTATACACCTACTGCATCTGGTTCTTGGCAAAATGCGCTCGCGGGTTGTGATGGCGTAGTGAATCTAGCAGGAGAACCCATTGCTGAAGCTCGTTGGACGCCAGAACGCAAACAGACAATTCTTAATAGTCGAAAATTAGGTACACAAAAAATAGTAGAAGCAATAGCTAATGCTAACCCCAAACCAAGTGTATTAGTTAACGCCTCAGCAATCGGTTACTACGGTACTAGCGAGACTGCAACCTTTGATGAAACCAGCTCTTCTGGCAGTGATTTTCTAGCTCAAGTCTGCCAAGCTTGGGAAGCAGAAGCAAAAAAGGTAACAGAAATTGGTGTGCGATTAGTAATTTTGCGTTTGGGTATTGTTCTAGGTAACGGCGGTGCTTTAGGTAAAATGATTACACCATTCAAACTTTTTGCAGGCGGGCCTATTGGTAGTGGTAAGCAATGGTTCTCATGGATTCATCTAGACGATATAGTTAACCTGATTCTGCAAGCTTTAACAAAACCAGAATGGCAGGGCGTATACAATGCTACTGCTCCTCATCCTGTTCGGATGACAGATTTGTGCAATACTCTTGGGCAAGTACTAAATCGTCCTTCTTGGTTGCCTGTTCCAGCTTTTGCACTGGAAGCCTTACTAGGAGATGGGGCAATAGTAGTTTTAGAAGGTCAACAAGCTATACCCAAGCGCACCGTAGCAACAAACTTTGAGTATCGATATCCCAAGTTGCAATCAGCCTTAACACAAATTCTTCAATAAGGGACTTCCAGATAAAAAATATCCAATATGTAGGGTGTGTCAGTTTGAGAAATCCTGAATTTACCAAGAATTTATTCGGACTGACACACCCTTTCAAATCCACGCCAGTTGTCTCAAGTCGGGAAACCCGCCCACAACATTGGCTCCCCAATTTTATTATGGGGATTTCCTGTTGCCTGTTGCTCGTTCACCGTTCCCTTTTAAAAATGACTAATTAGCCAGAAATTTTCGAGAAACCCAACTAATAATACCGCTGAGAATAGCACCGCCCATGAGGATACCAATCGCTGGGTTAAAAACTGGTTGCCAGAGTCTATGCCACAAATCTAGACCCAAGTTGACACCAGCAGCATTACCAATAACTGCGATCGCAAACCATCCAAAGCCTAATAAAACTAAAAAAACATCCGCAACTAAAATTAGGTTTAGCCAGTTTAATAATTTGTCTTTCATAGAGGGACTAGTGAACTAGGGACTAGGGACTAGGGATTGGAGACTAGGGATTAGGGAATAGAGGGTTGAATAACAAGAATACCGAACTACTTCTAGCCCCTAACTCCTAACCTCTAGCCCCTAATCTTCAAACAACCAACCTTTGACTTTTGCCAAACTTTGCCAGTTTGGTTTTCTGCTTAAACCGTCTGCGATACTATTTTTTATCTCTTCTTGCCATTCTGGATTGACAAAAATTAACTGTTTGACAAAATCGACATGTTGTCGTAAGCCTTTTTGACCTGTTTCCAGCATTGCCACGGCAAGATTAACCCTCGCTTGTGGATCTTGGGGATTTAACTTGACTGCTTTTTGTGCAGCTTTGTAAGCCAAGTTGTGTTGCTCATCGAGTAGATACAACCATGCCAAACAAATCCAGGCTGCACTAGTTTTAGGAGCGCGATCGCATACCTCTTTAAACACAGGGATTAAGGAATCCACTGCTTCTCCAGCTTTATAACGTTCTAAACCTGTATCAAATAAAGATTCAATTGTTTGAGTCATAATGAATTAGTCAATAGTCATTAGTCATTGATCATTAGCCCTTAGTCATGAGACTATTACAAATAACAAAGGACAATTGACAAATGACATTAAACCCCAAATGACTTCCCACAACCACAGGTTTGGTTGGCATTAGGGTTGGTAAATTGGAAGCCACCGCCAATCATGGCATTACTATAATCAAGCATTAAGCCATAGAGATATAATAAACTCTTGCGATCGCAAACAATTTTAAAGCCATCATAATCAAACACTTCATCTTGAGGAGTGATCTTGCTGGCGTCCTCAAAGTCCATCATGTAAGACATTCCAGAGCAGCCACCTTGGCGTACTCCTACCCGTAAACACAAGTCCTTGCCTTGCTTGTCTTGGAGAGACTTCACTTGGTCTAATGCTGCTTCACTCAACTGGATTCCGCGTTGTTGGGATTGAGTTGCTTGTGTCATCTGCTTTTTCAACTCCTGAAATGGTTTAACTAGTAACCGAAACAGGCTTTTTACTGCCTGTGGGTTGCTTTTGGTATTTTTGTATCCATTCTAGCGATATTGATGTCGCTGGATGCCAAATTGTAAACACTCCGTCAAAAGCGACCAAAGATTTTTATTCTAGAATTGAGGGACTTGGTGTGTTTGTAGATTCGGTATTTTTGGAGTTCAAGCCTTGTAGCGGCCTTTCTCAGCAATTACGTTTCAGGTTATAGCCAGAAAATTGGATTCGACGCTAGCCATCCCCAAAAGTTTACTCCTAAATTGCTTCCTTTGATTGATTTACTCTATGACAAGTTTTAATCGCTCTACCAGTCGTCGTTTGAAGAAATTAACTCAAATTCCTTCTGTATGGGAGGGCGATCGCCGTGCGTTGTCATCATCGCCAACCCAGCCAAGAGACTCCGAGAGCGGCGGTGAATGCATTCTTTGGGTGGATGGCTCGCAAGGTATTGTGCGAGGTATGGACGTTGTAGCACCCGACAGTGGGCCAGAAGCAATTGTTCGCACACTGATGCGTGCTATGGAGCATCCTCACAGTCCAGGCAAACCCGCCAGACCACAAAAAATTGTGGTGCGCGATCGCGAAATCCAATTTTATCTACGTGGAGTCTTACAAGATTTGGATATTGCGATCGACTATGCACCAGAATTACCTCTAATTGATGAGCTATTTCGCGGATTTGCCGATCTTCTCGACAGCCAAACCCCCGATTTACCTCCACAATATGCCCAAATTCTCCAAGATAAAGCTTTTGCAGTTTGGCAAGCAGCTCCTTGGGAATTTTTGGAAGAACAGCAAATACTGTCGATAGAAATTAATAAGTGGGATGTTGCGACACTCTACGCCTCAATCATGGGAATGCTGGGGATGGAGTATGGAATCTTGTTATATCGCTCTGAAGATTCGCTCAAGCAGTTTCGCGCCGCAGTTTTAAGGGATGACGAATCAACTCAGCATCTCGAAGAAGCCTTTCTCAAGCAAGATTGCTTGTTTTTGACCTTTGAGCGAGTTGACGACATCGACGAAGATGATGACGAAGCCGACGATTTAGCAGATTTGCCGTTATCAGAAATTGACCCTACCTTCGGCAATATCCATCCCTTGGAAGGACTGCGATCGGTTTTATATGACGAAGAAGCACTCGTAGTATTAGTTGCTCTAGAAAGCTTAAACCGCTTTATTCGCGACCACCGTCGCCAGCTCCATGGAGACGAATTACCTACCCTCAGCCGTCGCTATCGCATTTCTCTACCACACTCAGAAGAACCAACAAAATCAGTTTCTGTCAATGTCTCTACCATGCCAGAGCTAGCAGCAGAATTGGAGGAAATGGCCGGTTTTGGCATTGAGGAGCAGGAAATAGCAGACTCTAGCTATCCAAGATTCCGCTCATTGCGAGATGACTTAATACCAGAAGACTCTTTCCTCAGCTTAGGTGTCGTTTCATGGGAAATGTTGGAATACCTACGCAAGGGAGTTAAATATCATAAAGCTGGTGAAATTAAAGAAGTCGGTGACGGGTTGCCAGTAATTTTAATTCAGACTTCTCGACCCAAAGCCAAGACTGTAATTGAAAATATCGAGGTAGCTGGTGGACTCAAAGCAATTTGCTTTAATCCAGGTGCTGACCCTTTTGATGGTAATCGTTACGACCTGGGTTTACTACAAACTCAAAATGATGAGTTATTTCTATTTGGAGAATTTTTAGATAACGATCCAATTCACGTTGAAGCCCGCAAAAAATGGAATCAGCGGTGTAAAAACACTAAAGGCTATTGTGGCTTAATCATCGCCAAAGGATTGACCGGTGCTTCCCGTGGTAATCCTCAGTTACGAGATATGATGGCTTTGTTTGAAGGGCGATCGCTTTTACCCAAAGATTTAGGTATCGGCACTCTCCAACTCATGCCCCAACTGCAATTTGAATAGTTGTAGTTTGAAAAATTCAACTTTCTTCCCCACCCCTGTACTTCTTACACCCTTTTGAAGTAGGGAACTCTATTCCAATCCCACTATTTGGGCGTCGATTCCTGTTCAGAGTTCCCTTTGAATTAATATTTGAGAAAAAGTAGAATTTGAACAATAGCTACTGCTTTGCAATCCGCATTACTTGGCACTGTTCAAAGCATAGAAATTTGTACTTAGAAACTTACCGATATTAATCCCAACAGGCGATCGCTAATTTAGATGTTGTCTTCATCTAAATTTTATGAACTATCTATGTTCTAAATATTTTCCACTAATTCATTAATGTCTTTTTTAGTATAAATTAACACAGTAACTAATGAGACATTTTACTGAGTTTGATAGGATAAACTTTAATCATCATATTTTAATAATTGTTCATTGATTTCATGGATATTGTAATTCCAGATTTTGTTAAATCTGAAGACTATTAATCAAAAATTTAAGCTAACATCTCTGACTTTGTAATTTTTTTATAAATACATAATCAACCACTATTTAATGTCTAAATAAAGATTACTTAAAGTATATTAATCATAGCTATAATGAACCTAAGACTGATTTTTTGTGTTTCTCAATGTTTTTGAACTAATTACTTAAAAACTATTTAGATGAAATACAAAATTATGAATACATTAAACAATGCAAGGATTAAAAAATCAGATCATTGAACAAGTCAAAGTTATTTAACGGTTAACACACCTGAATACAAAATTAGCGTATAAATATGAAACGAAAATAATAAAACTCATAATAAAAGGTAAAAATATCACAAAAGCCTAAGTAGATTAATTTGCAAATAGTTGCAGAATATTAATTTCACAATCCTTAGTGAATTTTATATTTTCATTTATTTTAGGCAAACAAATGCCATTAAAAACAGTTATTTTAGCAATAAAAAATTAAATATTTACTTGCAAAATAATTAATGACTAGCTTTTTGATTATGGTAATTCGTATATATGGAGGTTAATTGATAGGGAAACGTACAAGCCTCGACTCTATTCCCAACTCATTGGCTTAGGAGTTTTGGTTTATAAACTACCCAAATACCTATACCAATTATTTTGCTACTTTCAATTAATTGCTTTTTATCTACATATATCATTACAATTCGCCTATATTCGGCGGTTGAGAATGGTAGCGTTTTCAAGCTCTACCTCAGAGATCTTAGCAAATGATGTCTTCAAAAATTTTTAGAACCCCTGAGCATAAGAGAGCGTCAAAAGTATTTAGTGAAGCATAATTTTGAAAATCTTAATTGAATCAATAATTATGTATCTCAAATCTACTCAGAAAATTTAATTATCAGGCTTTACTCCTCTTGTTGCTAGAGTTATTATCTTCAAGAGAAAGTTTTTCATGTCAGATTTGCAAACATAAATTATGGTTTTTACATCTTACTAGGAAATCATGAACACTTTGCCAAAACGAACAATTTTCATATTAATGCCATTACTTGTTGTTTGAAACAAACTCTGATATTTCGCCGCTTTCGTATTTAGTTAGATTTTTCAATGTTGTTAACGTATAGCAGATAGCATGATAATGACAAATAAAAAATGGGCCGTAAAACGCATAACTGTGAATCTAGCAGCACAAGAAGCAGAAAAGCTAGAAAAATATTGTCAACAGACAGGTAGACCTGCAACCGATATCATTCGTGAGTTGATTAGAAGTCTGTCTGTCTCCGATGACAGTAAATAAGCGAGTAGAAAGAAAAACAACATGCATTGATAACTGATACTAATTTTGGATTTTGCACAAAGTTGAGTCAGTCGCGTAAGCGGATTTGAGTCGGCATTCATTAAACAGACAGACGCGAGAAATATCGCGTCTAGTCAGTTGTAGGAGGCAAACTCAACGATTACAGGAGTTTAAATAAAAAGGCTACTATGCTTTGATCTGTTGTCAGAGTTAGTACAAGCGGCACATTCCGACACCAAGACAGTTACAATCTGTAAAGAAACTGAAAAGGAACAACGGAATGCGCGTTGCAATCGTAGGTGCGGGACTGGCGGGGCTAGCAACCGCTGTAGACTTAGCTGATGCTGGCTGTGAAGTGCAGATTTTTGAGTCTCGGCCGTTTATTGGTGGCAAAGTTGGTAGCTGGACTGATGGAGATGGCAACCATATTGAAATGGGATTGCACGTCTTTTTTGGCTGTTACTATCAATTGTTTGAGTTGATGAAAAAGGTGGGGGCGGCGGAAAACTTACGCTTGAAAGAACACACTCACACTTTCATTAATAAAGGAGGAAACACTGGCGCTTTGGATTTTCGCTTCATCACGGGTGCGCCTTTTAATGGGTTGAAGGCATTTTTTACGACTTCTCAACTATCATTGCAAGACAAGTTGCAAAATGCGATCGCTTTGGGTACTAGTCCAATAGTTCGCGGTTTGATAGACTTTGAAGGAGCAATGAGAACCATCCGCAACTTAGATAAAATCAGCTTTGCCGACTGGTTTCGCAGTCATGGCGGCAGTGAAGGTAGCATTAAACGCATGTGGAACCCCATCGCCTATGCTTTGGGGTTTATTGATTGCTACAACATTTCTGCTCGTTGCATGTTAACAATATTCCAATTTTTTGCAGCGAAAACCGAAGCTTCTGTATTGCGAATGCTGGAAGGTTCGCCTCATGAATATTTACATAAACCTATCCTAGAATATTTAGAAGTTAGAGGCACTAAAGTTTATACACGTCGGCAAGTGCGAGAAATTCAGTTTGCTGAATTAGGCGAACAGACTAGCGTCACTGGCATAGTAGTTGCCGAAGGCGACACAACAGAAATTGTTACAGCCGATGCTTATGTCTTTGCTTGTGATGTACCAGGAATTCAACGCATATTACCCCAACAGTGGCGTAAGTGGTCAGAATTTGACAACATTTACAAGCTAGATGCAGTACCAGTAGCAACGGTGCAGCTCAGGTTTGATGGTTGGGTGACAGAACTGTACGATGGTGAGCAACGTCAACAACTCAATCAGGCGGTAGGGATAGATAATTTGCTATACACAGCGGATGCTGACTTTTCTTGTTTTGCTGATTTAGCTTTGACCAGCCCTGCCGATTATTATCGTTCAGGACAGGGGTCATTGTTGCAGTTAGTGCTGACACCGGGAGATCCTTTTATTAAACAAAGTAATGAAGCGATCGCTCAACATGTGCTTGAGCAAGTACACGAACTGTTTCCCTCATCGCGAGAGCTAAACATGACTTGGTATAGTGTGGTGAAACTTGCTCAATCTCTCTACCGAGAAGCACCAGGGATGGATGTGTATCGTCCCAACCAAAAGACACCTGTAGATAACTTCTTCTTAGCAGGGAGTTATACGCAGCAAGACTACATCGACAGTATGGAAGGAGCAACAATTTCTGGACGACGCGCTGCAAAAGCGATTTTGGAGAGTGTGAAGAAGTAACTAACCGCCGAGACGTAGAGAACGCGGAGGAAAAAAATGTCAGATTGGTTAGAGCATAGTGTGCAGGTGGAGGTAGAGGCTCCTATAGATTTAGTGTGGAGTTTGTGGTCTGATTTGGAACAAATGCCCCGGTGGATGAAGTGGATTGAGTCGGTAAAGATTTCGCCCGATGATCCGGAGATATCTCTTTGGAAACTTAATACTGGTGGTTTGGAATTTAATTGGAAATCTCGCATTCTCAAAGTTATTCCTAACCAAATTATTCAATGGCAATCGATTGATGGTTTGCCCAATCAAGGGGCAATTCGTTTTTACGATCGCCATGGTAGCAGTATTGTGAAGCTAACTATTTCTTATGCTATTCCTGGTTTTCTGGGCAAGATTATGGATAATTTATTTTTGGGACGAGTAGTGGAATCCACGCTTCAAAGTAATTTAGAAAGATTTAAAGAATATGCTCTTCAAGCTAAATCTCAGTCATGAAAATTATGTAAAATTACTCATTTTTTAACTAGTTCCGTGGGTTTAAGTCCCCCGGTTTTATAAAGAGAAAAGCTGCGATCGCTGTTCTTAAAAAGTTCTATAAATGACAAACTACCAAGTGGGGTCGCTAAACAAATTAATCGTTAATTCTTTACGCCCTGCAGGTATTGCTGTGATGCAAGCGCGGATAATATCGCCATCTTCTAGTTCTACAGAGCAAGCGTGACACGAACCCATAAGACAGCCAGTAGGAATTAACACGCCAGCTCGGTCTGCAACATCCAAGAGGGCTTCTCCTACTTCGGCGTCTACTGTAATATCATCAGGTAAAAAATGGATGCGAATACTCATGAAATACTAGCCTAGCTAGGACAAAAACGGAGTTAAGTCTAAATGGCTTTCAATTTCAGTGGCTAGGGAGTCCAAAATATGCTCTCGCTGTTCCCGGTAGTTAGCAACACCTGTAGGCAAGGATTTTAATCCTCGTTGTTGTCGCAAGCGATTTAACCAGGCGCGTCGCCAAGGGCCGTTGTCAAAAATCCCATGGAGATAAGTACCCCAGACTGACTGACAACTATCTACTAACCCTAGGTTAACATCGTCAAATAAAGGTTGGAAAGCCTGAGTATCTCCTTGTTGTTCTATGCGCGATCGCCCTTGATGAATTTCAAAGCCGTTGACTGGTAAACCCATCTGTGGATAATTCGAGCTGACTTGACGTTGACGAGCGATTTTTTGCCCTGTAATTACTGTTCTAATTGGTAATAAATTTAACCCTTGAAATCTTCCCGCTTGTCCCTCTATGCCTTCTGGGTCGGCGATGATTTGACCCAGCATTTGGTAGCCGCCACAGATGCCCAAAATTGTGCCACCAGAAGCGGCATAATGTTGAATTGCTTCTGCCATACCGCTTCTTTGCAGCAGCAGCAAGTCAGCAATTGTAGTTTTCGTACCTGGTATAATCACGGCATCAGGATGTCCTAAATCTTGCTTAGGACTCAGGTATCTCACGGAAACCGTAGATTCCGATTCTAGCGGGTCAAAATCAGTAAAGTTGGCAATCCTGGGTAGGCGGATGACAGCGAGGTTCAGGTCTGTTGGGGCTTTATCCGTTTTGCGTTCTAGTAAACTGAGAGAATCCTCTGCGGGAAAAGCTTGTTCGAGGTAAGGAATAACACCAATAACTGGGATACCTGTACGTTCCTCTAACCATTTTATCCCTGGTTCTAAGAGCGATCGCTGCCCTCGAAATTTGTTAATTACTACACCCTTAATTAAAGCGCGTTCATCTGGTTCTAGTAACTCTAAGGTTCCTACTACATGGGCAAAAGCACCACCCCGGTCAATATCAACTACCAGAATAGTTGGCGCATTCAAATATTTTGCTACCCGCATATTCGTTAAATCGCGGTGCTTGAGGTTAATTTCCGCTGGACTACCAGCACCCTCACACACCAGCAAATCAAATTCTGTTCCTAAATGTTGTAGCGACTCTTCTATGGTGCGCCAACCTAGTTCAAAATATTGCTCGTAGTAATCGGCAGCATTGACTTTACCTACAGGTCTGCCTTTAATAATTACTTGGGAGGTCATATCTCCTTGAGGTTTGAGTAAAATCGGGTTCATTTCTACCCAAGGAACGACTCCCGCGGCCCAAGCTTGTACTGCTTGAGCATAGCCAATTTCTCCTCCACTGGCGGTGACATAAGCATTCAAAGCCATATTTTGACCTTTAAAGGGAGCCACTCGCCAACCACGCCGCGATAGAATGCGACAAATGGCTGTGGTTATCAGTGATTTCCCCGCGTGGGATGTTGTTCCCACTACCATAATTGATTTCATAGTCACTATCAGTTTTTCCAGAGAGAGTGGAATTTCACGAGTGAAAGGTTATCCCATTTTTGGATTGGGAATACTTCTGGCTAGGCTGTTTTATATCATGTGCGCTTAAACACTTATACTGTCGCGTAGGCTGGGAATGGGTAAAATCAATTACCAATCACCAGCAGCGAAGCATAATATCTTAAATTAAGCAATTAGCCGGACTTAATATTATTGATTGGAAACAACACAACTTACCCCAATTTAGTATTGTTTGGCAATCGGCTCATTGAACAAGAGAATGGGAAATTGGGAATTGGGAATTGGTTATTTCTTCCCCTGCCCCCCTGCTTTCTTACTCCCTCATCTCCCTCATCCCTCTCTCTACCCGCACCTGATACATTTCAGTTAGCTAATTATGGTAAAGACTTCATGAATCTGCTTGATGTTTCCGTGTATATTGTTCCCTTTTAATCACTAATCCTAACTTGTTGGTTTTCGATTCTAAAAGGGTAGTCTGAACCAACGAATTATCGAATTGTATAAGCGATCGCTCCACGTAGGAGTAGACCAATTTTTGCCTTGGTATTTTTCTATTAACTGGCGTCCCAAGGGAGTGAGGCGAAAACTATCTGTAATCCCTTGACCATCGACTTCTCGCCGCAGTATACCTACTTGGATTAACCAACTTAAGGCGTTTTCACAAGCCAATTCGGATAAAGGGCGTTGAGTGTAGCCTTGCTTGAAACCATTTTCTAAGGCGATCGCACTCAATGGCACACTTTGGTGACGCATAAGTTCAAATAAACTGAGATTGAAGGACGAACACACTAAGGCTCTTTGCGCTCTTGCTACTGTGCTTTGAGGATAAACAATAGTTTTAGGATTTTGAGAATCAACGGCAGGCATTGTTTATTTGGATAAATTTGGCTTTTGAATCAGATACTGACGGATTTGTTAGAGAATTTACTTAAACATTGTAAATTATTGTAAAATTTCAAGTGCATCAACAATCTGAAATAGGAAAGGTTAATTATGCCTCTAGCAGTTGGTACGGATGCGCCTGCATTTACCACTAAAGATACTAACGGCAATACCGTCTCATTATCTGACTTTGCCGGGAAGACGGTTGTTTTGTATTTTTATCCCAAAGATGACACTCCTGGCTGCACTAAACAAGCTTGTAGCTTTCGGGATGCCAAGCCTGAATATCAAGGTAAAGATGTTGTAGTGCTGGGAGTCAGTGCGGATGATGAAGCCTCTCATCAAGCATTCACAACAAAATATAATTTGAATTTTCCTCTATTAGCTGACACTGACCAAACCCTAATCAAGGCTTATAATGTCGATGGCGGTGGTTATGCCAAGCGTGTCACCTACGTAATTGACCCTCACGGCAAAATCATTCATGTTGACGCCAGTGTTAATACAGCTACACATGCTAATGACGTTTTAGCCGCGCTTGGATTATGAAGAGTGCTGAAGCGCGGTAGCGGGGCGATAAGCCGCGTGCTGAGTGTAAACACAGTTGCTTGGTGGCTTTGAGAAATCAACACTGTCCTCACCTATCTCACTACGACCGTACTATTAATGCAAGAGCCACAAAGATTTTTCTTTGTGGCTTGGTTTATTTATTTACTCTGCTCAGGTTGAGCAACTGGTGGAAATACAATCTCCCCATTAGTTGGGATAAACTGACCATTGTTTGGCTTAGCTTGCTGTTGTACTTCTAGTTGGTATTTTTTAACTGCATCATCTAAGCCTTGTAAAGGTTGACGAGCATCCCAACTAGAACCGTTTAACTGAGCGCAATTCATCAGGCTCAACACATTAAGATTACCATTTTGAGCAGCTCCGGCACAGGGATTGGTTTCTACAGACTCAAAACCTGAAGGTCTATCCGGTTGGTTGAGTTGAGCTAAACTGGGTTGTTGCCCAACCAAGGAAGCAACACCAATTCCTGCCAAGGTGGCAATGAAGAGGTGGTTAAGTTGAAAAGACAGCATTTTCATCAATTTCTGATCCTAAAATGACGCCAATTAAATAATGCTTCTATCTTAAGCAAGAGTTCGCCGCAGTTGGGGTTGAATGCTCAGTAAAGCAACAAGGGCAAAGCCTAACAACACGAGTAAGGCTCCACCGAAGGTAACATCACCCCAAGGAGCTTGCATTACTACATTACCCAATCCCCAATCACTATGGATATAGAGATAGCGAATTGGTTCAATGGCATAGCTAAGGGGATTGAGAGTGGCAATAACCTGTAACCACTTCGGCATAAAAGATAAAGGTGCTAAAGCAGTACTAGCAAATAAAAGTGGCAAGGTTGAGACAAAAATTACCGCAATTAGTTCAATATGTCCAGGTAAGGTAAAAGCCAAGCCAAGAGAGATGGCTGTGACGCCTAAAGCTAAGAGGAAGACGATGAGGGCGATCGCACCTAAACCAGCCACGTCAGGTAATCCAGCTCCTAAAGCCGCCGCCGCTGCTACAATTACTGCTGATTGCAGTAAACTTTGGCTAATAATAAAGATTGCCGAAGCGAAGACAATCGAAAATCGTGATGCTAAAGGAGCAACTAGCAAACGGTTCAAAAAACCAAACTCGCGGTCAAACATCACAGGTAAACCAGCATTTAATGCTCCAGCAAATGCTGTAAACACAATTACTCCAGCAGCTAAAAACTGCCCGTAATTTGTCGTGCTACCAAAGATGCCTTTGGGGGCATTTTGGAACAAAGCACCAAATAACACCAACCACATCACAGGCTGAATAATTCCTGCGAATAAGGTTGAAGGACGGCGTTGCAATTGAATAAACAAGCGACGAGTCAAAGCTAGCGTCTCTTGCACTAATTCACCGAAAAAGTTGGGAGTAGCATTAGCATCGGCTTGTGGTGATGCTAGTGGCTGCCAATTGATATCAGGTTTGGGGGTAACACTCATGATTGGGGATTGGGGATTGGGGATTGGGGATTGGGGATTGGGGATTGGGGATTGGGGATTGGGGATTGGGGATTGGGGATTGGGGATTGGGGATTGTTATTCTCCGCGTCCCCGCGTCCCCGCGTCCCCGCGTCTCCCTCATCTCCCTCATCTCCAACCCCCAGTCCCTATCTCATATTCTGCTTTTTCTCCGCTTTAGGATCGCGGGTGGCGACTGCTGCCAGTTCTGCATCCATGAGGGTGCGTCCGGTGGCGGCGAGGTAAACGTCGTCTAGGCTGGGGCGAGATTGAGCTATGCCAAAAATAGGTAATTCGGCAGCATTTAAGGTTTGCTGTATGCTGATGAGAATGTCGTTTTGAGGTGTAACTACCAAGTTGAGAGAATTACCTTGAGCGCTGTTGATAATCGCTTCTTGGACAAACGGTAAAGCTTGCAACAAGTTTTTGGCTTTTTCGGCTTCTTCAATTGGGGAAAACTCGCGGATTCGTAAGGTAATGCGATCGCCCCCTACTTGATCTTTTAATTCTGAAGGTGTGCCAGTTGCAATCACCAAACCACGATCAATGATGGTAACGCGATCGGCTAAAACGTCAATCTCTTCTAAATAATGGCTGGTAATTACTACCGTTGTCCCAGATGCCCGCAACTTGCGTAAAAAATCCCATACCACAAAGCGGCTTTCTATGTCAAGTCCTACCGTTGGCTCATCCAACACCAAGACATCAGGTGCATGAAGTAACCCGGCCGCTAAATCAAGGCGTTTACGTAAACCACCAGAGTAGGTTCCTGTTTTTTTATTGGCGTATTCTTGCAAGCCAAGTAAATCTAATACTGTATCAATACGCTGTTTTGCTACTGCGCTTGGCAAGTGATAAAGTGCTGCTTGCAATTGCAGCAGTTCTCGTCCAGTTAACACTTTGTCTGGGGCAACTTCCTGAGCCACGTAGCCTAGCTTTTGTCTTGCCAATTTAGGATGATCTAAAACAGAAATACCGGATACTTGGATTTTGCCAGCATCGGGTGTGGTAAGTGTACACAAGGCACGCAGAGTAGTGGTTTTGCCAGCACCATTAGGGCCGAGTAAACCAAAGATTTCTCCTGGTTCTACTTGAAAGGAAATATCTTTGACGGCAATCACTGTGCCGTAGTGCTTTTGCAGATTTTCAATTAAAACGGCGGGAGCCATGACAGCTAATCCCTAACGATACAAATCTCAACAAAGTCTATCTCTATTGTAAGAGTTAGAAGTGTAGAAGAAATATCGGATTTTCCTTCACCGTGTCTAAAGTAATGATTAATTAATAAATATTAAATCTTTTTAAGAGATTTTTGAGATTGGCGATCGCAAATCCGCAAGAATCACCTCTTAAGATGCAGACAGAGCAAGCCTAGAAAAACTTTGTCCAACAGAGAATTTGTCAGGTAGACACACAATAGACAATCTGTAACAGCCGAGTAGACACTTTAACCACTGGCAATATATTTTTGGTAAAAGTACAGTCAAACCCAGTAATGGCAAATATTGTGGACATTAATACGCTGTATATTAGTTTCTGATGACTGCTGTGTGTTGAGTAAGCTATTGGCTTTTGTCCTTTGTCCTTTGTCCTTAGCATTCTCACTAATGACCAATGACTAATGACTACTACGCTAGGTAGCTTAAAGCTTTTATTTCTGTTTGATGGAAAGAGGTAGAAAAATCGTGAAAGGATTGGTGCGTTTATTAACAGTGTTTAGTTTGTTGCTTGGCTGCTGGGGATGGCTGGGAACAACTCAGACAGCTCAAGCTGCTGGGTTCCACAGTTTTGCGTTTCCACAAGTTCCAGTTCTGGCAATTGAGCGGCAGAACCGGGCAGACGCCAAGCTAGCAACGGAATTTGGTAAAAAAATTGATTTGAACAATACCAACGTGCGTGCTTTTCAACAATATCCAGGGTTGTATCCTACTCTTGCTAAGCAAATCATTAAAAACGCCCCTTACAAAAGCGTAGAAGATGTGCTGAATATTGAAGGATTGAGCGATCGCCAAAAGCAAACCCTCCAAGCCAATTTCGATCACTTCACCGTGACAGACCTAGAGCCTGCTTTCAACGAGGGAGATGATCGTTTTAATAACGGCATTTACAGATAACTGCACATTGCGGTTATCTGTAAAAATCAGGGAGTAGGGAGTGGGGAATAAGGAATGGGTAGGAGACAGAGGCAAAAGGACAAGGTGCGCTTTGCAAGGGAGAGACTTATGAGTAACTCCCCCCTGCTCCCTGCTCCCTGCTCCCTCATCCCCCGGTCACTGAGCGTACCCTTCTCCTTTGGAGACGCTAACGCGAACGGGAAGCTAGCTACACGTAGCGTCTTTGACAAAAGAAGTCGAAGTGCATCCCCCTCGTCCCCCTCATCCCCCTCAATTCACCTTGCCTGATATAGACATTCCTAGCCAATTTGATATTTTAGTAGTCGGTGCTGGTGCTGCTGGACTATACACAGCGTTGTGCTTGCCAGAATCTCTACGCGTCGGCTTGATTACCAAAGAAACAGTTGCTTTATCTGCCAGTGATTGGGCCCAAGGCGGTATTGCGGCAGCAGTTGCCCCAGAAGATTCTCCATCGTTACATATTGAAGACACAATCAAAGCAGGCGCAGGTTTATGCGATCGCCCTGCTGTAGAATTTCTCGCTCAACAAGCCCCCAGATGTATTCAATCTCTGGTAAATCTGGGAGTCGCCTTTGACCGTCATGGTCAAGCTTTGGCATTGACTTTAGAGGCTGCCCATTCTCGGCATCGAGTTCTTCACGCCGCCGATACTACAGGTAGAGAAGTCACCACCACCCTCACAGCCCAAGTTTTACGCCGCCAGAATATTCAAGTTATCCAACAAGCCTTGGCTTTGAGTTTGTGGGTAGAATCCCAAAGCGATCGCTGTCAAGGAATTAGTTTGTTTTATCAAGGTCGGGTGACATGGGTAAAAGCTGGTGCTGTGGTGCTAGCAACCGGTGGCGGTGGTCAGGTATTTGCCCAAACCACTAACCCAGCAGTAAGTACAGGCGATGGAGTCGCGATCGCCGCCCGTGCTGGGGCAATACTTCGGGATTTAGAATTTGTCCAATTTCATCCCACTGCCCTCACCAAACCTGGTGCCGATCGCTTTCTCATCAGTGAGGCTGTACGTGGCGAGGGGGCACACCTGATAGATGATCAAGGACGGCGTTTTGCTTTCGATTATCATCCAGCGGGAGAACTTGCACCTAGAGATATAGTCAGTAGAGCGATTTTCAGCCATTTACAACGTACTGCCATCGATCCGGCCACTGCCCATGTGTGGTTGGATATGCGCCCCATTCCAGCTGACAAGATTCGTCACCGCTTTCCCAACATCATTAAAGTTTGTCAGCATTGGGGCATTGATGTCTTCAACGAACCAATTCCCGTTGCTCCTGCTGCCCATTACTGGATGGGCGGTATTCTCACGGATATGATGAATCGGACAAATATTGCTGGTTTATACGCAGTCGGTGAAACCGCTAGTACTGGGGTACACGGAGCAAATCGTTTAGCAAGTAATTCTCTGCTAGAATGCATTGTTTTTGGGGCGCAAATGGCGGATGTCAAGGATGAAGTGATGGTAGTAAGGGAAGATTTGTCAGAATTAGTTCCTTTATCCTTTGCCCTTGGTGAAAATGAGTGGCACACTCAACAATTACAGCTAGAAGAACTCAGAGAGAAATTACCGCGTTTGGTGTGGCAGAGTGCAGGTATTTGTCGAGAACAATCAGGTTTAGCAGCTGCGATCGCCACTGTAGAATCTTGGCAGCAAGATTTTACTGCTTTACCTTTGAGTCAATTTTTGCTGGCTCTGCGCCCAAACCAAGCAGCTAATTTCGATCTATCAGATGTCGATAGGCAATTGCGACTTTGGGCAGAAACACGCAACTTATTAGATGTGGCTAATTTAATTCTTAAAAGCGCTGCTTTTAGAATTGAAAGCCGGGGCGGACACTATCGTCTAGACTATCCTCAACCAAACCCTGATTGGCAAGTCCACACACTCATACAAAGAGATTACTGGTGGAAGTCACCAATCTTAGACGATTAGGAAATCTTCAACAAAGATTGTACCTATCCGTATTTTTACTAACACTTAAATATTAGCGAGTGCCGCTGCCGTGCTGACTGTCGGGGCCACCATAATTTGGTGGAATATATATGTCTTTTGCATCGTGAGAATTAACTCTGCCAGCATTAATCCCATTACTACCGACAGCACTATAGTTATTGGCAGTTAAAGTGATGGAAGTACCTGTGCAATCACCAATTTTCGGTACTAAAATATACGCACCGACAAAAAAGACCATAAAGCTTGCAATTTTCCAGTTAGTTTTCATGATTCTGGGTAGACCCACTAGATTTTATTTTTTGATGTCCACTTTGGTTTTAATCAGTGTATTTACTTAACTTTATGTAAGAATATTCTAAATCTGATGGAATTATTGCTGATAATTAGCAAGGGCAAGAGTAGTAGCTCGTAAATCAGCATTTATCTATCACTATAAAAAGCTTTAATACTTAAGAAATATTTCTATAACACTATTTTTACATCAGTCTAAAGTTAGAAATATTAGATAACTATCAAAAACAAATTATCTAAGTCATAGTTTATTAACATATTCTTAAATATACATACGTGTAAATACTAAGCTTACTCTTCAGTGAACGGAAAAAACTTTTATACTACCTAAAGTAATACTTAGTTAAAATTACAGATTAAAAAAAGATTTAAACTTATGATAGCAAAGTTTTCATTTTGTAAATATCTTAGAAGATCTTATTGATCAAAATACGTAAAACCCACATAAGCATAAATGCTTTTTAAAATTAAAAATAATTTTCAAGAGTAATGAAACTTATTAAGTAAATTTTGATTGCTAACTACTTTATTACTTCTTTGATGAGCTTCAGCAATCAGGAAAAAGTTATAGCAGTCGGCTTTGATTTTTGAACTCACTTGCGTAGGCTGGGAGTGGGGAGATGTGGTTCGACTTCGCTCGATTGCCGCGTAGCCGAAGCTCACCAACCAGGAGCAGAGGAAGAAAATAATTATTCCCCATTCCCAAACAGTTAACCTCTAAATATCAAGCAAATTCATAGCGGTTTTTACCTAAGCGTTTTGCACGGTACATTGCGATATCCGCTTGTTTAATTAGGGTTTCACCATCTTGGCTGTTGTATGGGTAAACACTAATGCCAATACTGGCAGAGACTCTAGTCGTACATCCATCGATTACGATTGGCTTGGCAATATTGTCTACAATTTTTTCGGCGACTTTTGCAGCTACTTGTACATTAGGAATTGCTCGTAAAATTACGGTGAATTCATCCCCACCCAAACGTGAAACCGTATCGCTAGTGCGTAAGGAATTACTCAGGCGCTGAGCAATAATTACTAGCAAGCGATCGCCCATCTCGTGTCCCAAGGTGTCATTTATTTGCTTAAAGCCGTCAAGATCAATAAACAGAAGTGCCAGCAATACATTATTTTCTCGTGCCCAATGTATAGACTCGTAAAGTTGTTCAGCAAAAAATTTCCGATTGGATAGACCCGTGAGGGGGTCATGATACGCTAAATAACGCAAGTGCCCTTCTTTGAGTTTTAGTTCATTGTTAGAGCGAAATAACTCAGCAGCAGTGCGCTTCAGTTGTTCTTCCATCAACTTGCGGCGTGTCATATCTCGAATTACCCCAACTAAAAATAAATTTCCAGCCGCGTCTTTGTGAAGCGATCGCTTAGTAGCTATTTGATGCGTCTGACCATGAGCATCTGTGAATTCTTCCTCATGTTCTTGAGGTTGCTGAGTTTGGAATACAATTTCATCTTGTTGTCGAAATATATCAGCTTCGTGTTGAGGAAAAAAGTCATAATCTGACTTTTCAATTAATACTTGATTTGAATAACCAATAAACTGACAATATGCATCATTTAAAACAATCCATTGATGTCGTTCATTTTTCACAAAAATTGGGTCAGGAATAGTATTAATCACTTGATATAAAAACTCTTTCGAGCGTTTCCACTCTTCCTGCATATGGGCAATATGACTAGTTATCCATATAGCTGAACTACCAAAAGTCAAAAGTGGAGGAATAATTGGTATCCACCAACCATATAAAAAAGCTAAATAAACACTAATTGCCAGTACAAAACAAGAAACTATGATACTGAGCAGGCTCTTAGTTGGATGTCGAATTCGCCATGTTGTTGCAGCTCCCACATAAGACCAGATAAAAATCCATAAATATTCTCCTGGCTCAGACCAAACTTTAATTAGAGGTCGTCCTTCGATCGCAGCGGAGATTAACTCGTTGATAAAATAAGCTTGCAGTTCGATACCAGCTATGGGAGTTGCTGTTCCCATTAGATGGCTGGAATAGGGAATGAAAACAAAATCTTGAAGACTAGGTGCAGTAGAACCAATCAGGATAATGCGATCGCTAATCCAACTTTTAGGAACTTTGTCTGCAAGTACATCCTCAATAGATATCTGGCGATAACTACAGAATTCTCCAGATAAACTTTGACACTTAGGTTTAGGAAAGTTAGACAAAATTTGATAGCCTTTAGCATCTGCTTGTACATAGGCACCATGATTCGCCTCAAAACGAGTAAATACTGCTTTACCTAACTGCAAATATCTGGGATTGCTTGCTGCTTTTTTAGGAGTAATTCCTTCTGATTTTAAATATAATAACGCCAGCTTCAGAGCAAAGCTTTCGTGTGCTTGGTTCTTAACATGCCAATACAACAAACTGCGACGAATTTTTCCGTCAGGATCATACAGTACGTTATTAAAACCCACCTGTTCCTGCCTCAGTCCCAGCGGAGGTAGGACACCAGCGTTCTTATTATCTGTTGCGAGTCCATTATTTTTTAGCAGTTCAATGCCAATCAAGTTTGGCATCGACTTATAAGCATCACGCAGTTCCTTATTCCCAGGCTCTACTGGCAAATTTCGGTAGATATCTAAACCAATAGCACGAGGTTTGGCGACTTTTAATTTTTGCAATAACTGGGCAATCTTTTTATCAGGAATTGGCCATGAACCCACCTTGTTTAAATATGACTCATCAATCACTACAATGGTAATCCGTTCTTCTGGAGGCTCATTTGGACGTAGGCGAAAAAATTGATCCAAAGCTGCCAACTCCAAAGATTGTAACAATCCAATAGCACGCAAAATTAGAACACAGACTGCCACGCTGGAGGCAGCAATCAATTCTCTTTGTCCTCGACTAAGCGATTGTTTTAGTCCAAAATTTAACCGCACAAAACGCTTGCCTAGCTGCTTATTCATTCCCATTACCTAGTAGGGAGAACTATTCTTTACTTTCTATAGCCATAAACTAAATGGTGAATATAGCTCATCTAAGAGCTAAATAGAGTTTATCGAAGTTTTTTTTCAATTCATTGAGTTTCTTAAAAAGAATTATGGTTATTGTTTGATGTATCATTGCTCACTGGATTTAATTTACCTGACCAAATGGTAACTGACGTTATTGTGCTATTTAACACAAGTTCAATATAAATATTGTTTAGCTTAAGTTTGACAAATTTGTGCATAGTACTGTGTCAAATTTTGAATTGAGCGATAAAAATTCTCCGCGTCCCCACCTCACTGTGTCCCCTGTTCGCGTAGCGTTTCCTTTCCGATAGGAGACGTTTGCCTAACGGAGGCAACCCCGCACGCAATTTCTGTTTGTGTCAGTCTCAACCCGTCTTGGGTTGGCACAGTAATAGTGAGGGGTTAAGAACTTAGTCCAAGGCAGCACCCGCAAGGTACTGCAAAGAAAGGCTCTGAATTGTGTGAAGTTTTCTTTGTTGTAGCAACTGGCGTTAAAGTGTCCATCGTGCAAGGCCGCAAGGCGGAAACTAGATATCAAAAACAAAAAAGCCAACCAGAAGCAGACTGTGCTGTACTCTTCCAGTTGACTATTGAATTTTGAAAATCAAAAGACAATTATTTTACTTGAAATATTTGAAGTTACGGGGGCCTGTATAACCAGAAGCGGTGGCTAGTTCTTCTAGACTTTGCACTCCGCTATAACTTTTAGCGTTAATTACCCATGTAGGAAATCCTTGAATTTTTGCAGCTTTACAAAGTTCTGGTTGAGCTTTCAATCCATTGGGGGCGCACTCTACTTTCACACTATCGTTGATTGTCTGATAAGCTTCTTTGCCAAAAAGTAATTTTTGTTCGTGACAGTGAGGACACCAGTAAGCAACATATTCCTTAGCGCCTATCTTAGCAAGGTGATTCGCTAGGGCTGTTTCTGCTTCTGTGGAAGTAGTAGTGATCTCCCAACCGAATGCTGGGTTAGGCTCTACTGTGGGAACAAAGCTAATTTGTACGGGTTTGCCAGAGGTGGATTCACCTGTATTTAGTGATTGATTGACACCTGCATAAACGCCTAAAGTGCCGATGAACGTTACCATCCCTACAATAATGGCAGTGAAGAAGATTTGCCCGATATCCTCCCAAGCACGACCGATAATTGTTAGTACCAAAAGGCTCAGAGAAAATAAAGCTGAGGCAATACAGTAAAGACAAGTGGCTTTGATTTGAAATGATAGCAGATACATCAAGTAGCTGCTAAAAACAGACATGGCGATCGCTCCCATCAACAGTAACCACCAAGTTTGGTTTTCCAGTTGTTTACGGCTGTTGCTTTCCCCTGATTTCAACACTAAGGGAGCTACAGCAAATATCAACATACTGGTATAAGCCAAAAACCCAAACAACGCTAGTGGCTGACCGAAAACTGTTGCCCAAGGACTGGAAAGTACATCATTACAGCCTTTAGCACCAGCCTGTGCTACACAAGCGGCACTGCCTCCTGTTAACTTTTCTATGGTGAGATAACCTGTTGTCAGGGCACCACATCCAGCGATCGCGGCAATCAATGGACGTGACCATTTTTGAATCCAAGGGGTAGAACGGCGGCGAATCATAGGCACAGGAATGGGGACTGGGGACTGGGGACTGGGGACTGGGGACTGGGGACTGGGGACTGGGGACTGGGGACTGGGGACTGGGGACTGGGGACTGGGGACTGGGGACTGGGGACTGGGGACTGGGGACTGGGGACTGGGGAATGGGGAATGGGGAATGGGGAATGGGGAATTGTCATTGATTATTCTCCGCGTCCCCGTGTCCCCGTGTCCCCGCGTCTGTGCGTCCGTGCGTCCCCTCACTCCCTCATCTCACGGTTGGTGAGCGGAGTCGAACCACATCTCCCTACTCCCCACTCCCTACGAATGTAACTTCACTGACGGCATAGATTTACTCTCGCTTTTGGAGTTCCAACTCCGGCGAGTGGCTTCGACAAATTGACTGACGCGAATTGGGTCAATTGGTTGCTCAATTCGTCCTTGACGTTTTAAGGAACTGGAAACAATGACACCGTTTGCGGACTGCATCAGTGTAGCAATATTTTCCCAATTGGCTCCACTACCGATAAATACGGGGATATTACCTGCTGCGCCACAAGCTAATTCCAAGTCTTCCAAGTTGGGAGGGCTACCAGTGGCCCAGCCAGATAAAATTACGGCGTCTGCTAAGCCCCTTTCGATTGTATCTTTCACGGCAACTGTCAGATTTGGGGAACTTAAAGGACGGGCGTGTTTTACTAATACATCAGCCAAAATTTTGACATCACTGCCTAATTCTCGGCGATAGCGAAGTAATTGATGGGCTTCTCCTTCAATCAATCCCTGATCAGTTGCCATTACCCCTGTGAGGACGTTAACGCGAATAAATTGTGCCCCTACACAACTGGCGATCGCCATCGCACTTTTGGCGTCGTTTCGCAAAACATTTAAGCCCACAGGCAAAGTGACTAAATTTTGTATCCGCTGTACCACCACAGTCATAGCACTTACAACTGCTGGATCAACTTGATTTTTGGTAAACGGCGCGTCAAAAAAATTCTCTACTATGATGCCATCAACCCCTCCGCTTGCGAGGGCTGCGGCTTCTTGTTCGGCACGGTCAATCACCGCTTTCAAGCTACCCCCCCAACGGGGTGAGGTAGGCAGGGGTAGCAGATGAACCACACCAATGATCGGTGTTCGAGTTTTAAATAGCTGATATAAGTCCACGTCTTTAAACCGCTTTGCGGAGTCCAGAGTTCACTAGCCCAGAGCCTACAATCGTTTTACGAAAGGAAATCAAGGTTTAAAACGGCGCTGCATTCGCGAAGCGTCTTTGATAGGAGAAGAGCGCCCCTTGTGGCGCGAAATAATCTTTGTTTCCCAAGGTCGGTAGAAACTCCACTTAATATACTGGGTGGCTTATTTTCCCTGTTAAGAGTTCCCTGTTCCCTCTCATTAATGACTAATGACTAATGACTAAGGACTAATTTGTTTATACTGTTCGGTTTACTGCCTCCATCCTAAGATGGAAATTGGCATCAAACCTTCCATAAGATATGTTAAGATAAAACCTGGCACAAGAGGAGTTTGCCACTCACAAGACGCGAGGCAGCTTTCTGTAGTTCAGGTCTTGAGATCTGCGTCTAGTCGCAGGGTCGGTCTGGACGCCAGAGTAGCATTATTGCTTTACAGGCGTAGCCGCGAGCGCGATTTCCCTGAGGGTAGCGACTTCTCAACAACAAGCCTTTTGGGCAGCTTCCCGATGGGTAAATTAACAACGCAAACGCTGCGGTAATGTAAAATACCAATAGGCGAATTGTTAAAAAATATTATAAGTGTCGATTTTATCTAAAGACACTTTGCTTTACCCTGGGAAACAGAGAGATCAAGGATATCATAACATGACCTCTATCTCTATTATTGGTAGGGTTGCATGTTTGTGGGTAGTTGCTGACAGTGATCATCTGCCATGAATTCTGTTCTCATGAAAGTATAGATAACAACTACGACGGAGCCAGCGTTTAAATGTTGGACTACAAGAAGGAAACCAAAGATTTTTTCAAGATATGGGTGATAAGCCAACAATTACAATTTCTCACCTAGGCTGCGAGAAAAACCGAATTGATACAGAACACATGTTAGGGCTGCTGGTAGAAGCAGGTTATAGTGTAGACACAAATGAAGAGTTAGCGGATTACGTTATCGTTAATACTTGTAGTTTTATCGAAGCAGCAAGAGTTGAATCTGTCAAAGCTTTGGTAGAACTAGCTGAAGCGAATAAAAAAATCGTCATCACTGGTTGCATGGCGCAACACTTTCAAGAGCAATTATTGGAAGAGTTGCCCGAAGCAGTGGCGGTAGTAGGTTCAGGTGACTATCATAAAATCGTCAATGTCATTGAGCGGGTAGAGCAAGGAGAGCGGGTTAAACAAGTTAGTATTGAACCAACCTACATTGCTGACGAAACTACACCGCGCTACCGTACTACAACAGAAGGTGTGGCTTACCTGCGAGTTGCTGAGGGGTGTGATTATCGCTGTGCGTTTTGTATTATTCCTTTGTTAAGAGGGAACCAGCGATCGCGTACTATTGAATCAATAGTGGTAGAAGCCCAACATTTAGCTGCTCAAGGTGTCCAAGAAATCATTCTGATTTCTCAAATCACAACTAATTACGGTCTAGATATTTACGGTCAACCAAAGTTAGTTGAATTACTGCGTGCTTTGGGCAAAGTAGATATACCCTGGATTCGGATGCATTACGCTTATCCTACCGGACTGACCCCAGATGTCATAGCGGCTATTCAAGAAACGCCAAATGTCTTACCGTACTTGGATTTACCTTTACAACATTCCCATCCAGAAATTCTCCGCTCCATGAACCGTCCTTGGCAAGGGCGTGTAAATGATGGGATTATCGAGCGGATCAAGATGGCGTTACCATCAGCAGTGTTGCGGACAACATTTATCGTTGGCTTCCCTGGTGAAACCCAAGCACATTTTGAACATCTACTAAAGTTTGTCCAGCGGCATGAGTTCGATCATGTGGGCGTATTTACCTTTTCAAAAGAGGAAGAAACTCCTGCATATAAATTACCAAATCAGTTGCCTCAAGAAGTGATGATTGAGCGCCGAGAGCAACTCATGGCACTCCAACAGCCAATTTCTTATAAGAAAAATCAACAAGAAGTAGGCAAAATCGTTGATGTCCTGATAGAGCAAGAAAACCCTGAAAGTGGTGAATTAATTGGTCGTTCAGGTAGATTTTCTCCAGAAGTCGATGGTCAGGTCTATGTAATGGGTGGGGCCAAGTTAGGAACCATTGTGCCAGTAGCGATCGCCCATGCTGATGCATATGACCTCTATGGTCAAGTTGTCAATAACTAAATTGTTCTTTGTCATTCGTCCTTTGTCCTTTGTTAAAAACCAATAACTAATAACTAATGACTAATGACTAATGACTAATCCAAAAATCCCAAATAAAATCTTAGGAGATTTGATGAGTCTTTCGTTTCAAGAACTAGGTATTTCACAAGAGCGCGTCGAGCAACTAGAAAAAATTGGCTTTTCCACACCAACTAACATCCAAGCTCAAGCAATTCCCCAACTGTTAGCAGGTCGTGATGTCGTAGGTCAATCCCAGACTGGTACAGGTAAAACAGCGGCTTTTTCACTACCGATTTTAGAGCGGCTGGATGTTTATCAAAGGTCTGTACAAGCCCTAGTTTTAACGCCAACTCGTGAATTAGCGATGCAAGTTCACGATGCGATCTCGCAATTTATCGGTGACGATGGATTACGAGTGTTAGCAATCTACGGTGGTCAATCAATTGACCGCCAAATCTTACAACTCAAGCGCGGTGTTCACATAGTTGTGGGTACACCAGGACGAGTTATAGACTTGCTAGATCGGGGGTGTCTCAAGCTTGACCAAGTTAAGTGGTTTGTCTTAGATGAAGCTGATGAAATGTTAAGCATGGGCTTTATCGATGACGTGATCAAAATCTTGTCCCAAGCACCCGAAGATCGGCAAACAGCTTTATTCTCGGCGACAATGCCGCCATCAATTCGCCAATTGGTAAACAAGTTTTTGCGATCGCCTGCTACAGTCACAGTTGAGCAACCCAAAGCTGCACCCAACAAAATCAATCAGGTAGCTTACCTCATCCCTCGCCACTGGACAAAAGCCAAAGCCTTACAGCCAATTTTGGAAATGGAAGACCCAGAATCGGCGTTAATCTTTGTCCGTACCAGACGTACCGCTGCAGAACTCACCAATCAATTGCAATCGGCAGGTCATAGTGTCGATGAATACCACGGTGACTTGTCGCAGCAAGCACGGGAGCGCTTATTAAGCAGATTCCGCAATCGTCAAGTGCGCTGGGTGGTAGCAACTGATATTGCGGCAAGAGGGCTGGATGTCGATCAATTATCCCACGTGATCAACTACGACCTACCTGATAGCGTAGAAACCTACGTCCACCGCATCGGTCGTACTGGTCGAGCAGGTAAAGAGGGAACAGCAATTTCTCTTGTACAACCCTTTGAGCGACGCAAGCAGCAGGCATTTGAACGCCACAACCGCCAAAGTTGGCAATTGCTTTCAATTCCCACAAGGGCACAAATTGAAGCGCGGCATATTCTCAAGTTGCAAGAACAGGTGGGAGAAGCGCTCACAGGCGAACGTCTAGCTTCATTCTTACCGATTGTCAGCGAACTAATTGAAAAATACGATGCTCAAGCGATCGCCGCTGCCGCACTCCAAATCGCTTACGATCAAACTCGTCCGGCGTGGCTGCAATCAGATATCGACATTCCTCAAGAAGACCCAAATTCCACTCCCAAACCCAAATTGATGAAGCGGCGTGAGTCAAGCGGCGATCGTCCCCGTTCTTCTTGGGTAAAATCGGATACTAACAATAGCGAAGAAGAAAGACGTGCTACTCCCAAGCCCAAGCTAAGGACAGGCCGCCGTGATACTTCGGTGACATCTACCAATCAAAAGTTAGGTTCACATACAGCTAGAGAATCGGCTTCTTAGTCATTAGTCATTAGACCTCTTGCGTAAATCTTTTTTTGCGGGGCTACGCCCCGCTTCTCTACGAGACGCTCCGCGAACGCTAACATGCAAAGGCAAGGCAGTGTGTTGGGAGACACTGCTTTGCTGGGTTTCCCCCCGTTGTAACAACTGCCGCGCAAAGAAACTGTAATTAGGATTTTTGCAAGAAGTCTATTAGTCATTAGACTTCTTGCAAAAATACTTGAACCGTCAGAGACTCAAGTCTCTGCCTAATAGCAAAAGTCCGTTGAAACGGACTAAAAATACTGTTATTAGTCGGTTGAAACCGACTTGAGTTATCAGCCAGAAAATTTATTTTCTGGCGAGTATCCGACTTTTGCAAGAGGTCTATTAGTCAAGAGTTCAAGAATTTGGACTCCTGACTTTTTGGCTTTTTGTACGAACATAGATACAGACGCATTTTCCGTGGTCTTATGTTCACTATTTCAGATTTAGAGCAACTGCAAGCAGAGCATCCAGAATGGCAGATGGAACTAGTAGATGGGAATATCGTTGTTATGGGCCCATCTGATTATGTTTCCGAAGAGATAGGTGCTGAGTTAATCCGATTACTTGGTAACTGGGTACGCCCACGAAAATTAGGACGAGTAACTGGTTCTAGTGCTGGTTTTATTTTGCCGACATTAGAAACTGAAAATGGAACAGGAGGTGATAGTGAAAAACGCAACCTCCGCGCTCCCGATGTATCTTTTGTTCAGGCTGATAGACTCAAAAAAAGCCAGCGCGATTTTGTAGAATTGGTACCTGATTTGATGGTAGAGATTAAATCTAAATCAGACCGCATTAAACCATTGGTAGAAAAAATTCAGATCTTTCTACAACTTGGATGCTTGGTTGGTATTTTGATTGACCCTGACAAATTAACGCTAACAGTTTATCGGCTCAACCAAGAACCAGTAGTCTTACAAGATGACAACAAGCTGACACTACCAGATTTATTACCAGGTTGGGAGCTAACAGTATCAGAACTGTGGCCCCCTGTGTTTGAGTAATTCAGAATTAATACAGCCAAGGACGGCTGACTTTTTCTAGTTCGCTAATTTCGGCATCGCTTAATCTCCAACCCAAAGCGCCGGCATTTTGTTTTACCTGCTGGGCTGTTTTAACTCCCGCGATGGGAATCACGTTACCTTGAGCAATTAACCAGTTGAGAGCAACTTGGGCGGGTGTGCGATCGTAATTTTCTCCCAACTTGCGTAATAAAGATATTACTGGTTCAATCTTTTGCAAGCCTTCTTTACTAAATCGTGGATCAATCTTTCTTGCACCACTTGGGATTTCAGTCTGATCAATTTTGTACTTGCCTGTAAGTAACCCTTGCGCTAAAGGACTATAAGCCAAGATTGTTACACCCAACTCACGAGCAGTTTTGAGAATACCATTGCTTTCAATTTGGCGAGTCAGCAAAGAATAACGCACCTGGTTGACAGCCAAAGGTACGCCACGAGATGCCAAGATGTGGTGCGCCTCTTGCATTTGTTGTGCTGAGTAATTACTAACGCCAACTGCTGCAATTCTGCCACGTTTCACCTCATCGGCCAGGGCATTCATCAATGTTTGTTGACTCATCAAAAATGCGAATGGCCAATGCACTTGATAGAGGTCAATTTTATTTAGTTGCAAGCGTTTGAGGCTTTCTGTTAAGGCATCAGAGACTGATTGACTTGTAAATCGCCACGGCAGAGGGCCGAATTTCGTGGCAATTTGCACCAATTGTTGTGTCTGTTGCAAGAATTGACCCAAAAATTTTTCTGATTGTCCCAGCCCGTAAATTTCCGCAGTGTCAAAGAAGGTAACACCAACCTCTAAAGCAGCTGTAAAAGCTTCTTGCAACTGTTCTTGACCGTAGCCATCGCCATAATTCCAAAAAAGTTTATCACCCCAAGCCCAAGTTCCTAAGCAAAGCGGTGTAACAGTTGGGCCATTTTGCCCCAATGAGACTGTTTCCATGTTGGCAAAATTTGATTCATTTACATTTCTTTACTTTTTTAGTGTAGCGTTACAAATAAAAAGTGTACTTAATTAATACTGACTCATCCAGTTATTCAGTATCTTGTTCTTCTACTTTATGGAATTCAAAATTACCGTTTGGTTGAATTTCCATAAAACAATGGTAAGTATTTGTTTAATAACACTGTCAACATTAGAAATCTTGTTTACAGTATAGGTTTAATATTTCTTCCATATCCCTGATAACCTTAGTCAATTTGAAAATAGTTGGGTGTGAATGCTATATCTAGATAGCGATCGCCAATCATACAACCAGTATTAGCAACACAAAGTAGGGCTAACTAATGATAATTAATTAGCCCTTGTCAAGGCTAGTCGTATTTAATCTAATTATGTTACACGAAAAGCCCTGAATTAGAAAATGAGATTTTAGTTTTATCAAACAGTTTATCTTTAATTAAAGAGAGACTGTTTTTGAGAAACCATACAAAAAGTAGTTATGGCAAGCGGTGATTTATTTGATACCGACACAAAATCCCTTGGAATACCAAGGGTAAATCTGTTGACTATGTTCCGGCTGGGCTTATTTCAAATGGGTTTGGCCATGATGTCTATCTTGACTCTGGGGGTACTTAACAGAGTCATGATTCAAGAAATAGCGATTCCGGCGGCACTGGTAGCAGTGGTGTTAGCACTGCCTTTATTTGTTGCTCCTTCTCGCGTTTGGTTCGGTCAAATATCCGATGCCAAGCCGTTATGGGGATACCATCGTACAGCTTATGTTTGGGTGGGAGCAGCAATATTTGCGATCGCAGCTTTTTTGGCTGTACAAGCAATGTGGCAGTTAAATAGTGCGGTTACTAGTGCAGGTGGCTGGACATGGACAATCCAAACTATCGGCTGGACAGCTCTTTTATCCTTAATTTTTGCAGTATATGGTTTAGCAATTTGTGCTAGCGGTACTGCCTTTGCGGCTTTATTAGTAGATGTATCTGAAGAAGACAACCGTTCCAAAGTTGTGGGTGTGGTTTGGTCAATGCTGATGGTGGGCATTATTGTCGGAGCAATTATTAGTTCTAGCTTGCTCAAGCAATTAACACCAGAAGCTACTGTAGAAACCTTGCAAGCAGCAGTCAATAGATTATTTATTGTCGTTCCAGCAATTGTATTTGGGCTGGCGATCGTCGCGACATTGGGCGTGGAGAAAAAGTACTCTCTTTATTCCAGCCGTTCCACACTAATCAATCGAGAAGACAGCATTACCCTAGGGGCTGCTTGGAAAATCTTAACAGCAAGTCGACAAACAGGTTTATTTTTCACCTTTTTAGTGGTGATGACACTTTGCTTATTTATGCAAGACCCTGTTTTAGAGCCTTATGCTGGTCAAGTGTTTAAAATGCCTTTGGCAGAAAGCACCAAGTTGAACGTTTATTATGGTGTTGGTCTGCTAATTGCCTATGCTGTAGCAGGCTTTTTGATTGTGCCGCGTTTGGGTAAGCGCAAAAGCGCCCGTCTAGGTTGTATGTTGGTAGCATTATGTGCAGCATTGCTAGGTATTTCCGGATTCACAGCTAATCCAGCTTTCCTGAAGCTGGGTTTAGTTTTATTCGGTTTAGCTACTGGTTTTCTAACTACAGCAGCAATTAGCTTGATGCTAGATCTCACAGCAGCCGAAGCAGCAGGTACATTCATTGGGGCATGGGGATTAGCGCAGTCTATCTCTAGGGGGGTGGCAGTGGTCGTAGGTGGTACCGTTTTGGATATTGGTCGCCGGATACTACCGAGTTTGGAACTAGCTTATGGTTTGGTATTTGCCCTAGAAGCCGTGGGGATGGTGCTGTCGATTGGGTTCTTGAATCGAGTGAATGTGGCAGAATTTCAAACGAGTACCAAACAAGCGATCGCTTCTGTTTTGGAAAGTGATTTAGATTGATAATAAGTAGAACGCAAAAGACAGCACTTCTCTTGTCAAAGACGCTACGCTCAGTAACCGGGAGGCAGGAGGTAGAAGGAAAAAGCCTGTTTTTGAGCGGATTCTCTGTTCAGCATTGTTCCCTACTCCCCATTCCCCATTTTTTAAATGACTGATTTTTGGACAACGGTTCTCGATTTTGCCCAAGCTACCACTACCAGAGTGGGAACGCAGTTAATGCAGGATTTTGGGCAGGTGCAAGCTTTGCAAAAAGCTGATGGTAGTTTGGTGACGCAGGCAGATAAATGGGCAGATCAGGAAATTCGAGATGCGATCGCTTCTAGTTTCTCGGGTTATGGCATTTTGAGCGAAGAAGGCGAACGTTCTTTTCCTGGTACAGAATGGTGCTGGGTAATTGACCCCTTGGATGGTACAACCAACTTTACACGGGGTATTCCGATCTGGTCGATTTCATTGGGCTTGCTATATCAAGGTATACCGATTTTTGGTTACGTCTATGTACCACCATTAGCTCAAGCTTTTCATGGTTTCTGGGCAGGCTCATCTGACTTAACAGTACCAACAGGAGCATTTCTCAATCACCGCCCCATTCATACCAGCACAGATGCACCTAGCAACAATCACTTTTTTAACCTTTGTTCTCGCAGTACCGCAGTGATCAAAAACGGCTTTCCCTGTAAAATTCGGATGTTAGGTGTAGCTAGCTATAACTTCCTGACTGTGGCAACTGGTGCAACTCTGGGTGGTATTGAAGCGACACCAAAAGTTTGGGATTTGGCTGGGGCTTGGGTAATTGTCCAGGCGGCAGGTGGTGTTTGGCTATCGCTCAAGTCTGAGCCATTTGCTTTGTCGCCAGGGGAAGATTATAGCGATCGCTCTTTCCCTACCCTTGCTGTCAGCCGTCCAGAGTTGGTTTCAGTATTTACACCGTTTCTCGAAGGTTTAAAAATTTAAATTCTTAATTCAGGTTGCTAATTTTTTTGCTTCAAGAGAAAGAATTAACTTACGCCCTAGCGCTTGCCCTGGTACTTCTATTAATCTGTAAGATAAGTAAGAAACAATTATCGTTCCAGCTAAAGTCAAACCTGTTAATATTATCAAATAAAGTTCAGGCAGAATATTGTTTAAGTGTAATCCTTGCAAAGCACGATTAACTAAACGAAGTACATAAAAGTGGGTTATGTAAGCACTAAAGCTAATAGTGCCTAGAAAGCAAAAAAATCGATTTACTAGCAAGCGAGACGGATATATACTGAGACAAATTGCTAATAAAAGAAAATCCAATCCATAAGCGAAATGTATAGGTATTAAAGTAGGTATTAGCCTTTTCAAAACAGGAAGAAGATGAAGAAAAGGAATAACCGCAAGTAAGATAATAGAAACTGCTAACAATAGTTCGATAATAAACTTCCCTCGGCGTAATTCAACCGATTGCTTTTCATCAAAATTAACAGTACTTAAGCGCAACTTACGAAAAATGAAATAGAAGATAAAACCAATAAAAAATATTGGTAGTTGATTAGGCAACCAAAAAAAGAGAAATCTCTGCCACTGTTTTTGATTATCAATCAAAGGGTGGGAATTTAAGATAAAATATATGACTCTACTAACTAAAAGCGAACCGATTGTTGCATAAATTGCTTGCTTGAGCGATCTAATCTGGCTAAATAAAAAAGGAAATAAGAGATAAAAAGACATTTCAACCGCAATTGACCACCCTCCTGGTACAAGTGTGCTTGTCCCACTAATCCAATATGGATGCCAACTATGTGTAAATGTAAGTGTTGAAATTATATATAATAAGGATGGTATTTCTTTATTTTCAAACAGAATTGGGTTGACAGTGTATAGTAAAAAGCCGCAATAAAATAAAGGAGCTATACGGAAAAAGCGCCGGATAAAAAAGTTGAGTAAGACATTTTTCTCTTTTCTTCGACGCTCATAAGATAAGCACAAAGTAAAAGCGCTTACTATAAAGAAAAGTTGTACGCCTCGCGCTCCGTTTCCTGCTATCCGAAAAACCCATGGAGTTAGGTGATGGTCTCCCAAAACCCTCCACAATTCCATATTTCCCGATGTGTGGCAGATTAAAACACCTAAAACTGCAATGCCACGCAAGGCATCTATAAATAATAGTTTCTTCATGATAGTTAGCAGTATTTGTTATAAATTAGAAGCTCTATACCTCTAAATTAAGTTGCCAACTTTCCGGCATAGAGGACTTTTCTCGTTTACACACCTGGTCTTGCCTGCATTGCTATTTGGCAAAACTACGAGATTAGATGTACATCTTTGCGTAAAATCACCCGTACCTCGACGTCTTGTATTAGGTAATTAATCAACACTCTTAAAACGCCAATGCTACGTAAAGCTTAATCAATGGCAGCTTATCACTATCATGATTAGGCTCAGTATAAAAAACTAAAAAAAAGAGTATAAGTTTACTCTTTCATTTTGTATTTTTTCGTAAAATTAAAGTGTTAAGTTACTTTAAGTATACTGACAGTAGCATCAGCAAATAGCAACACCAATAGTAGAGAATTCATCAAAAATTTATAAAACTTACTTTAGGATTGCAGATTAAAAATATGTCAAGATATAGGTCAGTACAGGATTTATCCTCAGATTTGCAAAAATAAAACTAGAGTATCTAAAGTAATTTAACTTTTTGTAAGCTTCACAATTACTGGTATTCTCCGCTGATCCACTATTTGTGTATAAGCTTAAGGTTAGTAAACTCAACTACAAGCTTTACTGCTCTAGAAATTTACAAGGTGATTGTTGTAACTTTTCTGCTTGAAGAAATCCTAGTAAATATGTGAAAACTAAGAGAACCACTCCTAATACCGTTTCACTTTAAAATTGATACAAGTGGTAAGCAGAGGGAGCAGGGAAGGCAGGGGGAGTAAAATTATTAACACTACTTGTATTTGATAGCGAATAACTGTACTATACACATCAGTTTTGTTTGCTGTTTGAGAGCAAATAACTGTACTGTACATAAAGGAAAAATTATGAAATTTGACAAAATTAGCCAAATAGTGGAAGGGGTACCTTTCATCGACATTAAAAATGCAAAGTATTTGTACGATTTGATTATCAGTGAGAAACTGACAAATATTCTCGAATTAGGAATAGCACATGGTACCGCAACATGTTACATGGCTGCTGCCTTGGATGAGCTTGGCACCGGCAAAATAACATCAGTTGATTTACTTGAAGCAAAATCATCATTTAGTCCATCACCAGAAGAACAATTAGCAAAAGCTGGTTTAGAGAATTTTGTACAAATTGTTCGTATGCAAACAGGCTATACATGGTTTTTGCATGATGAAATTAAAAGACAGACAATAAATGATATTTGTCAACCAGAATATAATTTGTGTATTATTGATGGCCCTAAAAACTGGGTTATTGATGGATTCACTTTTTTTCTAGTAGATAAATTGCTTAAAGATAATGGCTGGATAATATTTGATGATTATGAGTGGACGTATACTAGCGTTGATGAAAAGAGAAATGTAACTGATGGAATTACTCACCGTCATCTATCGGAAGTAGAAAGAACTATACCTCATATAAAAGAAGTTTTTGAGCTTCTTGTTAAGCAACATCCCAATTATTCGGATTTGATAGTATATCCAGATAGTGGATGGGCAGTTGCGAAAAAAACGACTTCTGAACGCAAAATATACACTGTTAAATATCAAGAAACTACTAAAGATATTCTTGTTCAGGTAAAGCATGGAATCAAATCAATAATTGCTGGCAAAAATTAGGGATAAAAGTAGAGAATATATTTCATTACTTTGTCTTTAATTCGATTTTTAATTGTTCTGTATTTTGTGCAAACAAAAATAGTGTGATTTCTGATAGTTAATTAGCGATTATCAGAAAATTCAGGAATTTATGATGACACACCACTATGAGTTTATAAACTTGTTAAAAGCATCAATTTATTAATCGCTGGCCTTGCTTGGTAGAAGTTGCTATACTATACCCGTTTAGTTCGGTATACAACTGCTCTCTCCTGGAAATGGCGATGAAAGGACTTTGGCTCGAAAATAACCAATTGCAACTACGCACAGATATTTCTATCCCCGAACCGCCAGCAGGGGAGGCTCTGGTGCGCGTCTTGCGTGCAGGTATTTGTAACACTGACCTAGAATTACTCAGAGGCTACTATCCATACACTGGTATTCTTGGTCACGAATTTGTTGGTGTTGTTGAACAAGGGCCAGAATATTTAGTTAACCAGCGTGTAGTCGGTGAAATAAACGCTGTTTGTGGGCATTGTCGATTTTGTCAGGGTGGACAATCGACTCATTGCGAAAACCGTACTGTTCTTGGCATTGTTAACCGTCACGGAGCTTTTGCCGACTATCTTTGTCTACCAGTAGAAAATCTGCATCTTGTACCTGATAATGTGCCAACAGAAGTAGCTACTTTTACCGAACCTGTAGCAGCAGCTTTAGAAATTCAGCAGCAAGTATCGTTGTCTTCAGATGACCGGGTGCTGGTAGTGGGAGATGGTAAATTGGGGCAGTTGGTAGCACAGACACTAGCTTTAACTGGCTGTGAACTTTTGGTAGTAGGGCGTCATCGAGATAAACTTGCCAACCTAGAGGCACGAGGTATTAAAACTGGTTTAGCTGATGCTGTTAAAGACAGAACTTATGATATCTCAGTTGAGTGTACAGGTAATCCGGAGGGATTTGCGATCGCTCGTCGTGCCTTACGTCCTCGTGGCACGCTAGTGCTTAAAAGTACCTATGCTGGCAAACTTAATTTAGATGCTTCCTCTTTGGTAGTAGATGAAATTACTCTCATTGGCTCCCGTTGTGGCCCTTTTGCCCCAGCACTGCAACTGTTAGCCCAAGGACAAGTGGATGTACAACCTCTTATTCATGCAAGCTACCCCCTTCAAGATGGACTTGCCGCTTTTGAGTGCGCTCAAAGTCGAGGTGTATTAAAGGTTTTGTTAGAGATTAGTCAATAGTCATTTGTCATTTCCCACTCCCCACTACACCACTTGCTCCCCATTAATACAAATAAGGATTCGTCTTTGGTTGATAGTCCAAACAATCGATGGCATCTTCGGTGTTGGCGATAGAGGGATGTACGGTGCATTTGAGACGGTAGTTGTCGGTAAAAAATTGGCAGCCAGTACAGGGGATTTGGTGCATTTGTTTTGCTGTGGTAACACTGTCTCGCGCTGCACTCCAGAGACTCCAAACAGCGAGAATTGTGATACTCCAAGCTGCAATAAAGCAAATAAGGACTAAAAAGGGTTGAATTTCATGAAAAAGCAAAGACATCAGTTCTAGCACAGTTTGTCTTGATATAAATTGGGATTTAGAAGTTATATTATCTCCTAAATCCCAATTTATAATTTCTTAAACCCCTAATTAAATACCAGCATGTCCTAGCGCTAAACCAGTGACGAGCATTCCTAAAACGAGGAAAGGTTGAGCGCTAGCTTGATACTTTACATCATTGCTTATAGGATCACGTAAGAAATACATGTCCTGTAAGGTGATTTGGGGGATAATTAACAATACAAGGATTGCGGCATACAAATTCTCATGGATGATAACTAGATAAGCGGCAATCAATCCTTGAAATAAGTCAATCATAACTACACAAATCCAGGCGGCGGTGGTGATACCGAATACAACAGGTAATGAGTTTAATCCTAACTGGCGATCGCCTTCGACACTCTTAAAGTCATTGACAATCGCAATTCCTAATCCAGCTAAGCTGTAGAACATTGTCAGAATGACAATGGTGGGACTCAAGTCGCCAAACAAGGCATGTCCTGTACACCAAGGTAGAGTAATATAGCTGGCACCCAAGGCATAACTACCCAACCAGCCATTTTGCTTAAGTTTCAGCGGGGGTGCAGAATAGATGTATGCTATGAAAGAGCCGATGAGTGCGATCGCTGTAATAGTGGGGAATGTATGACCAGCCCACAAATCGAGAATAAACGCCAGAGCATACCCAGATAAAAGTAATACCCAAATTTGCGTAATTACTTGGGGTAAAGAAATTGCCCCTGAAGGAATAGGGCGATAGGGTTCATTGATGGCATCGATTTCGCGATCATAGTAATCATTGAGAATTTGGGTGTAACCTGTCATCACTGGCCCAGCCAGTAACATACAAGCCGCCGACTTCAATACATTTTCCAGTGTCCAAGTAAATTCACCAGAAGAAGCTGCACCACAAACTACACCCCAAATTAAGGGTATCCAAGTGATCGGCTTCATCAGTTGCAACCGAATTTTCCACAGAGAAGTTTCTCCGGGTGCTGCACCTTTCATTCCTAGCAGCTGTCTAGTTTTCGCACTGCGAGCAACTGCGTCTGTTACTTCTGGGATGACATTAACTTCTGCTGAGTCTAATGCCTCAGTTGGGTTAGATGGGTTAATCGGAGTTGATTCAGACATAAGTTTTAATTAAAGGGGATTGGGGATTAGGTATCAGGGATTGGGTATCGGGGATTGGGTATTTGGTATTAGGGATTGAGTATTTGGTATTAAGGATTAAGGATTAAAGAGTTTATAACTATATCTCCTTCCCAGTCCCCCGTCCTCAGTCCCCAGTCCCCAGTCCCCAATCCCCAGTCCCCAGTCCCCAATCCCCAGTCCCATTACTTAAAACGAAATTACCAAATAACTACTCTGAAACTTGGCTCCAGTTACAGGTCTACCACTCAAAGCCGGAGGTAGAGAAAGATTACGCCGTTGATCTCCTGCTTCTATAGTGACTTCTGGCCCATACTGGGTGAGTTTGACCTGCTTTTTGTCAAACCCCGGCAAGAATAGACGTACCTGGCGATTGTGGAGATCAATTTCAATGGGTTGGGGAGCTTGTAGTGCTTGTGCCTCAAAATTGGGTAGGGCATTGAGTAGTGGTTGCCAGTCGCTTGTTGACAGGTCTGGAACTACGCTCACAGGTAGAGGTGTGAAGTCTTCGGACAGATTAGCGTTTGTACCTGATGAGGATACAAGGATAACGCCGCCAACAGTTAGACCGATTTGTTGAGCGCTACCCCATAAGTAGCGGGTACTTGCCACATCGATTGGGTCTTGTGTAGTTACCAAAAAGGCAGCGATACGTTTAGGGTCAGCGAGGGCAGCTTTACCCTTTTCTAAAAAATTATTGACTTGATTGGTCGGTTGGGCGAAATTATCTGCCGTCCAGTTGATATTGAAAAAAGTGCTGATCAGCGGTTGAATCAAAGGTGATTCCGAAATTGTTTTACCCAAGTCTGAGTTAATAAACAGTTGCCGAAATCGCCGGAAATACCAGCTCAGAGACTCTGGCATTCCTAACATCCGCAGTGCGGAAGAGTCACCTGTGCTATCGAAGACGATCGCATCATATTTACCACTGGCATCATATTCGCGGATAGCATTGAGAGCAAGGGCGCTGTCCATTCCTGGTAATGCTACTAGTTCTTGACCATACACTTCCTTAAAAATAGGCGTACGGAGGTATTGCGCCTCAAGTTTTTTCACTTCCTCCCAGTTGCGTTCTAGTAGTACAGATGCTTGAAACTGGACGACTTGCAAATTGGGAGCGATTTGTTGGGGGTCAGTAGCAATGGGTGTATCTAGCAAGATTTGAAATGTTGGTTCTGCAAGTCCTGCTAGAAGTACGCGCTTGCCTTGGCTTGCCAATAATTTGGCGGCAGCGATCGCAATTTTTGTACGAGCGATGCCACTTTTGCCCAAAAATGTCAGTATTAGGGCCATTACTTGATTCCTATTTTCACCGCTGAGCTTTTCAACTCCAACTTAGCACTCAACAAATACTCTCAACTTCTGCCTACTGCATTGGTTTGAGTTCATCTTCAAAAAACCATGTAGTAAAGTTGTCGTCAAATCGTACCACTACACCAACACCGCTACCATCAGTCATTTTGTAACCTTGGATGGTACCAACTTGTCCTAATCTTTTCACAACAGGGGAAGATACGCGATCGCGCAAACGAAAAACCTTAACCTTCTGTCCGATTTCCATGCCAAATTACAATGCAATAAACCAAGTCTCAGTGTAGCTGAATCCGTGACTCATCGGTCACAGTTTAATGACTCAACAGCTTAAAATTAGATCAACAACCAAGCAGGTACAGACCCATGTTTGTCACAGCGCAACAGCTAGAACAACAGATGCCCGATGCAACTCGGTTGTTAAGTGATGAGCCAGAGATGGAAACTTCGTTGCATTATATGCAGTTACTACTGCTAGTAACTTGTTTAGAATGGTTATGGCGCGATCGCAATGATTTTTTTATTGGTGCGAATTTGACAATTTATTTTAGCCGTCAGCAGTTACGAAATCGGGATTTTCGTGGCCCAGATTTTTTCTTGGTAAAGGACACCGAAAAGCGACCTCGTAGTTCTTGGGTACTTTGGGAGGAAGATGGGCGTTATCCAGATTTGATTATTGAATTACTTTCTGAAAGTACAGCTAATATTGATCGGAAGGTTAAGAAAAATCTCTATGAAAATCGATTTCATACACCAGAATATTTTTGGTTTTCTCCAGAAGATTTAGAATTTCTAGGTTTTGAATTAGTAGGCAATAAGTATCAAGAAATTGTTCCAAATGCCAAAGGATGGCGTTGGAGTGAGGTGCTAGGTCTGTATTTAGGCGTAGACAATGGTAAACTGCGTTACTTTACAATAGAGGGCCATTTAGTGCCAACTCCAGAGGAAGCCGCTATTCAAGCACAGCAAGAAGCGTCTCAAGCACAGCAAGAAGCGTCTCAAGCACAGCAAGAAGCGTCTCAAGCACAGCAAGAAGCGTCTCAAGCACAGCAAGAAGCGTCTCAAGCACAGCAAGAAGCGTCTCAAGCACAATCAAGGCTGGAAAAAGAACAGCGGCGATCGCAACTTTTAGCGGAACATCTGCGATCCTTAGGAATTGACCCTGACAATTTAAGCTAGACAAAAACTCACTTGTTAAGAGTTAACTAGTTCCGTGGGTTGAAGTCCCCCAGTTCTATAACCTGCAAGTTTTGTGTTGGGGTCTGTCTTACAAAGTTGAGGCAGTGTGATCTTGGGGAGCCACTGCGTTGGACGGGTTTCCCGGATTGAGGCAAGTGGCGTGGTTTCCCCCATGAACAACTGCCGTCATCTCGGAGGAAACCCAAAGAGTGACTTTGCGCTAAATCCCCATTACAAAACTTAATTACGCGCTTCGCAGCGGTAGCGAGTCCGCGATAGCGTTAGCGTAAAGCCTACGGCATAGCTTCGCTTAGAGCGACACAGGAGCGTCGCGTCATTACGAATTACGTTAGCGTTAGCGAAGCGGTAGCGAGTCCTCGAGAGTCATTATGAATTACGAATTATTTAAGGTAGCAGTCATGTACCAAACAGATCCACCCCGTCCCCCACAGGAAACCATGCCTACCATGTATGATTTACCCAGTGAGTTAGTAGGGGAATCAGGGTTGCCAGATGAATTCCATTGCATTCAAGCGAATTTACTTAGTGAAACTTGTCAGCCTCCTAATTATCCATCTGAGGAAATTTTACTTGCTAGCGACTTAAACCTTTATTATGACCCCCGTCATACTTTATGGTACAAGCGCCCTGATTGGTACATGGTTTTAGGAGTAACCAGTGCCAGCCAACAGCAAAACTTACGCCTAAGTTATGTCATCTGGCAAGAGGGAGTTTATCCTTTTCTGGTAGTTGAATTACTCTCACCAGGCACAGAACAAGAAGATTTAGGTAAAACGCTGCGGGAAATAAACCAACCTCCTACTAAATGGGAAGTTTATGAGCGCATTTTGCGGATTCCTTACTACGTTGTTTATGACCGCTACGACAATTATTTACGTGCGTTTCGACTCAATGGTACTCGCTACGAAGCAATACCTTTACCAGAAAACCGCTTCTGGTTAGAAGAATTGGAACTAGGATTAGGTGTTTGGCAAGGCACTTATCAGCAAACAATAGGTTTGTGGTTGCGTTGGTATGATGCATCGGGTTGGATGCCGACATCGGTAGAACGGGCTGAACAAGAACATCAACGGGCTGAACAAGAACACCGACGGGCTGAACAAGAACATCAACGGGCTGAACAAGAGCGCCAACGGGCTGAACAAGAGCGCCAACGGGCTGAGCGACTTGCAGAATATTTACGCTCTCAGGGAATTGATCCAGATAATTTGAGTTGAGCAAAAAATGCTTGTTGAGTTAGGGTATATGGGTTTTGGTTATTACCCTTACATTCTTGATTTAAAACTTTAATTACTGATTGACCTACATGGGTTTTAAATGTTATTCTGCTCCATTTGAAAGTATCAAGGTAGCAGATAATATCTCCTGTTGGGTGATAAAATCTCAGAACTAATTAATAAATCCACTGGTCTTGCAGATGTAATATTAAGTTCAAATAATCCTTATTGTTTAAAACTCTCCGCGTCTTTGCGCTCAAGTGTCAATCCTGCTGATAAGTCTTCAATTGATCCTGATATGAGATGTGCTTGTGCGTTTATAATGCAGTGTAACTCGTGTTTATCAATACCGAATATTAATACTGATGTTTGTATTTTGAATTAGTTTATACCAAAGTTATAACTGTGGTATAAATCTGTTTATTATCCAGCAAAAAACATGTTAATTTGGAAATCCAGTTCGATAAATATAAATGTAGCGAGTTTGAGGTATCGATGTTTAATACCATTGCACTATCTGGAATCGTTGGGGTATAAATCTTGTATTTACTCTCTAAGTGATGTCATCCAATTTCAAGATAAATCAGATGTAATTATTTTTGTCAAAAGCTTTCAATCTAGCGATTTGCAGTTGGCAAAGCAAGCACAAAAAGCAGGCATACCAATAATTTTAGATCTTTGTGACAACATATTGATAGAAGAGTATACGACGCCAAAAATGGACATTAGTCCTGCGGAAATATTTAAGGAAATGTCCAAGATAGCTTCAGCGATAGTCACAACAGGAATGGCGTTAAAGAATGTTATAGAAGCAGAGATAGGAAACTCCATACCAATATTCATCATTCCAGATGGTAATGAAACGCTAGAAGATGTCCAGCGAGCTATTACTTTTATTAAATGGCAACGTTGGTTAAAGTTAGCTGCTTATAGACCAACATCAGTGTTGTTGTATATAAAATTTCTTTTACATGCCAAGTTTAATGCTTTATCTAAAAAATCGAATGTATGGCAAAAAAAATATTTAGCTATTCATCATTGGCGTAAAAAGATATCTAAAGTAAGAGCCAAATTCAGCAGATTGGTTAAATACTTGCTGCGAATCGATGTAAATGATGATGTAACAGTCATCAACCAAACTGAATTAGATAATGCACATTTACCAGTTGCAGTTTTTGTAGCCAATCAAGAGAAAAATCAGCAACTAATTAGTAAATCTCACTCTATATTAGAGCATTCGGGGTTAAGCCAAAATCTTGTAGTACCAGAAAATTCTAAAAGAATTATCTGGTTTGGTCATCATGGAGCTAGGTATGGTAACTTTGGGATGCTCAATATATTAGATATAGCTGAGCATTTAATCAAACTGAGCCAGGAGATTAACTTCACCTTATTTGTTGTGAGTAATAGTTATGAAAAGTATTGCCAGCATATACTTCCATTACCTTTTCCCACGCAGTATATAAACTGGAATCCATTCCAGATTTATGAGTATATAGCTCAAAGTGATGTCACAATAGTTCCTAATTCTAAAACTCCCTTTAGTATTTGCAAGTCTGCAAACCGTACAGTTATGTCTCTGTCTTTGGGAGTGCCTGTTGTAGCTACAAAAACACCAGCACTAGAAGTTCTCCAAGATTGTATAATATGTGACGATTGGGAAGAGGGTTTAAGGAGTTATCTGAGCGATCGCCAACTAGTCAATAGCCACATAGAAACAGCACAATCGATTATAAAGCATAATTATAGCGGTGAGGCGATCGCTGCTCAGTGGGCAAATGTGATCAATCAAGTTACTAGGAACGTGGTGTGATTAACTTTAAACGCTTTTGGAACCGCAAGCCAACAGTGCTAGTGTTTATCCATTTAATGCAAGATTTGGATTTAGTTTTGCCTTTGTTGGCAGGTTTAAAAGATAGAGATGACTTGACAACACAAGTCTGCGTACTTGATAAAGTATTAGAAGAATCACCACGCGTTAGTTTTGCCCTAAACAAACTAGGTATCAAATATTCCAAAGTTTCCCGCTTGGGAGTTTTGGCAGGAATAGAACCAAATCTATTTGGTGTTCGTGCATTAATCACTGCTGCTGAAAGTACAGCATCCCCTCATAAAGCGGCTTATACTCTGGTTCAAAGGGCGAATAAATCACAAATACATACTTATACCTTACAGCACGGCTTTGAAAATATTGGCTTAACTTACTCAGACGAAATTCATAGCTTAGAATCTATCCGCTTTGCATCTCAAAAAATTCTGACTTGGGGCGACACCAGCTTACTATTAGCACAAGTACCCTCAGAAACTAAGTTGCGCTGTGTGCCAGTGGGATGCCTTAAAGAAATTAGTCCTGTGACTGCTGAGATTGAAATACCAGGAAAACGTCAATATTTAGTTGCTGTATTCGAGAATTTACATTGGCATCGTTATAACGAAAACTACAGACAGAATTTTTTAAATCATCTGGAACAAACTGCTATCCAGTTTCCCGATACCACTTTTTTAGTGAAGCCACATCATGCGGGAAAATGGTTAACTAGTCGCTATCAAGGTTATTTACCTTGTGCAGATAATCTGATAATTGCCGATCCGACAAATCCCTTATGGGAACCATTTACAGCACCAGCAATCATCAAAAATGCCGATGCTGTAATTACTACACCCTCAACAGTAGTAGTTGATGCCGCTCGTGCTGGATGTGCAGTTAGTGTGGTAGGCTATGGACTTGAACTGGCAAATTATACTCCTATCCCCATTATTAATAAGTTGGAAGATTGGACTAGCTTTGTAAAACAATTACAAAACCTAAAAGGTAGGATGATCATCCAAAATCAAATTAATGAGTTTATCAGCAAACAAATGATTTCCGGGAATGCGGTTGAGCGGATAATTGATTTAATCACAGTAGATATCTTTTCTAAGAAGAAAGTGGCATAAATGTCAATAAAACTGTTAATAATTTAGGATTAACGCTCAATGAGTGAACAAGTTAGAGTCTATGTCGGTGCTGATAGAAGCCAACTTTTAGCAGTTAAAGTTCTTGAACATTCGATTAAGCGATGCACGAAACTTAATGTCGAAGTATACCCAATGTTGGATTTACCTGTTAAGAAACCTCAAGATCCGCGAAATTGGCAGAGAACCGGATTTTCCTTTAGTCGCTTTTGCATACCAGAATTAGCAGGATATACAGGTAAAGCTCTTTATTTGGATGCTGATATGCTGGTTTTTCAAGATATAGCATCACTGTGGAATATTCCCTTTGATGAAGCTAAGGTAGTTATTCAAGAAGATATTCCTATCGAATTTCAAAAAACTAATCAGAAAGTAGGCGCACCCACCAAGAGAATTAAGCAGTGTTCTGTGATGCTTTTAGATTGCGATCGCCTTGACTGGAAAATTGAAAATATTATCGATGAACTAGATCAAGAAAAATATGATTATGAACAACTCATGTATGAATTATGTATCTTAAACGAAAATAGCGACATCAAATATGGTATCCCTTTTAAATGGAATAGTTTAGAGCATTACGAGCAACAAACTTGTTTAATTCATTATACAGACATGGCTACTCAGCCTTGGGTATCTTGCCAAAATCAATATGGCTATCTTTGGTTTAATGAGTTGAAACTTATGTTGCAAAATGGCTCAATAACTTGGCAAGAAATTATCCAAGAAATAGATTTAGGTCATTTTCGCCCTTCTTTAATTAGAGAGTTAAAATACAAAAAACTTATTCCTAAATTTCTACAATCTTACTTTCAAGAATCTAACGAACTACTAGATAAGAAAAGCGGATTTAAACCACATCAAGAAGTTTATAAAATCAAAAAAATTAGAGAAAAAGCTGTAAAAGAATATGAAGCATTAAATAAAGTCAATTAAATAAAAATCATGAGCCAAAAAAATTATAAACGCTTTTTGATTACCGGTGGAGCAGGATTTATAGGAGCTAAATTAGCCTTGCGACTGGCAAAAGATTTAGAAGCTCAAATTTGGGTATTAGATAATCTTAGCCCTCAAGTTCATGGTAATAACGCTCAACATCCAATCTTCCCAGCGAATATCAATTTTATTCATGGTGATATTCGTGACCGCAAAACCGTTGAGGAAATTATTCATCAAGCACAGCCTGACGTGATTGTGCATATGGCAGCAGAAACAGGTACTGGGCAATCGATGGATGAGATTAGTCGCTATTGTGAGGTAAATGTTTTAGGGACTTCTATCTTACTAGAATCAATTAGGAAAAATGCCCCTAATCTTGCACGTTTAGTTTTACCATCATCACGAGCAATTTATGGTGAAGGCCCTTATCGAGATCGTGAAAATGGGCAAATAATTGTTCCACCCGCAAGAAATATTGAAGCAATGCAAGCCGGTCAATTTATTCCTACTTCGCCTCAAGGAAATCAATTGACAGCAATACCTGCAACTGAAGAGACACCAGCTGCACCAGCTTCTATTTATGCCTCTACTAAATTAATGCAGGAATATTTAGTTACCCAAGCTGGTGTAAATGCATCTTGGCAAGCGACAATTTTACGCTTTCAAAATGTTTATGGGCCAGGTCAATCTTTAACTAATCCTTATACAGGGGTGCTATCTATATTTTCTAGTCAAATTCTTGATAACCAAATTTTGAATATTTATGAAGACGGCGACATCGTTCGCGATTTTGTATTTATTGATGATGTAGTTACAGCAATAGAATTATCGTATCAGATACCTTTACCGCATGGAACGACAATCAATATAGGTAGCGGTAAACCTACAACAATTTTAGAAGCGGCAAAAACTCTACTCAGTATTTACAATAAACCGGAAAATACTTACAAAATAACAGGTAATTTTCGTGTCGGTGATATTCGTCATGCAGTTGCAGATATCAATCAAGCAAAAACACTGCTAAGCTGGCAACCAAAAGTTAGTTTAAGACAAGGATTAGAGAAACTAGGTGACTGGTGTCTTCAGAGAATAAAGAGTGGGGAGTAGGGAAGAAATAGCTTAATAAAGCCTCTTATAACTCTCTGCGCCTCTGCGACTCTGCGTGAAATAGAAATTCTGAAACTAGGCGATTCCATAAATGAGTATATTAAATAATTTCATGTCTTTAATCCGCAAAATCAATCATCGTAGTGAAATTAGTTATGATTTTTCATTTAATAGTGATAAATCAAAACGCAATATACTCATTTTTGTAGAAAACATCAATGCAACCTATTACTTGAGCTTTCATTATGTACTGCAACTACTACATCAAAAAGATGAATTGAATTTTTTTGTAATTTCTAGTCCAACAATAACTAAATATTTAGAGCAAGATAATCAAAATCCTGAAGAATTAATTAGCAATATACTAACTAAAATCCAGCCTCACATAGTCATTTTTAGCCGTTATGGTCTTCCTTTTGGCAAGATTTTTCAGCAAAAATGTCAAGAAAAAAAGATTCCTACTATTTACCATATAGATGATGATTTACTGAATATACCTTTGTCGCTTGGCAAGGGTATCCAAAAACAACATGGAAGCCAAGAAGTTATCCACCAAAGAGAATATTTACTCAAGAATGTAGATTTAATTTATGCCTCAACTCCCTATTTGGGAAAAACTCTGGCGAACCGCTTTCCTCAGCAAAAAGTTTACTATGGAATTTATGCCCCTTATCTAGATTTTTTAATTTCTAAAACTCAGCTTGACTCGAAGTTTCAAGAAACAGACACCTTGACTATTGGGTATATGGGTTCTAAGGGTCATCAGGAAGACTTGAAAATGATTACTCCTGCGATCGCTCAAATTTTAGCAGATTATCCTCACATTAAATTTGAAACTTTTGGCACGATCGCCATGCCAGACGAACTCAAAAGTTTTGGTGAGAGAATTATATCCCACAAGGTCAATGTCAATTACGAGCAATTTCTACAAACTCTCTACAACCTCAGATGGAATATAGGATTAGCACCTTTACAAAATACTGAATTCAACAACTGTAAAGCCCCAACTAAATTTATCGAATACACCAGCTGCGAAATTCCCACTATTGCTAGTAACGTGGGTGTATACAATCAATTTACTGATGAGCAACAAATCATTCTTGCTGAATCTGATGATTGGTATAGTAAGCTAAGATTACTAATTAAGAATCCAGATTTGAGAAAATCATTATTGACAAATGCGAAAGCAAGATGTTCTCAAGAATTTAGTATGGAAGTATTAGAAAAACAAATAATGACAGTGATTAAAAATGTTAACCTGATGATAAACTAAAGCTTAATTATTGAGTTTTTTAGTTGATTATGCTTTTTAACTCTCTGGAGTTTTTAATATTACTAGCAATTAGTTTATTACTTTATTGGTTATCACCGTCAATTTTTTGGCGACAAAATACTTTATTAGTTGCAAGTATAATTTTTTACGCTTATTGGTTTCCTCCTTACTTAATATTATTTTTAACTTTAGCAATATTTACTTATATATTTGGTTTAAGAATTGCTCAAGAAAAAAGGCGATCGCTATTTTTGAGCGTATCTTTTCTTGTAGTAATATTATGCATCTTTAAGTACACAAATTTTATCTTAGATATATTTAAAAATAGTCTTGACATTGTAGGATTAGACTTTACTTTTTCCCCCATAGATATCAGGCTGCCTCTAGGTATTTCTTTTATTGTTTTTGAACTTATTTCTTATTTAGCAGATATCAAACTCAATAAAACCACCTCTGAGAAAGACATTCGCTTATTTACATTATTCTTAGCTTTCTTTCCTCACTTAATTGCTGGGCCTATTTGCCGAACGAATCAACTAATACCCCAATTTCACCAAAAGTTACCTTTCAATTTGCATCAATTTATTGGTGGTTTAGTTTTGTTAACATCTGGATTATTTCTCAAAGTTTGTTTCGCTGATGGGTTAGCGCCTTTTGTTAATTCCGTTTTCAATTCTACTGATGGGTTTGTAGGAAAACCTACCTTGTGGGCAAGCATAGGTTTTGGAGTGCAAATTTTTTGTGACTTTTGGGGATACTCTACGATGGCAGTTGGCTCAGCTCAATTGTTTGGTATTGATATTCCGATTAACTTTAACCTTCCTTACATTTCCACAAGTTTAAGAGAATTTTGGCGACGTTGGCACATCACACTCTCTAATTGGATTAGAGACTATCTTTATATTCCTTTAGGAGGGTCAAGAAAAGGACAATTACAAACAGCAAGCAATCTGATTATCACAATGGGACTATGTGGACTTTGGCATGGAGCTAGTTTCAACTTTATAATTTGGGGATTGTTACATGGCCTTTTTTTAGTAATCGAAAGATTTTGCTCCTATTTATTTCCAAATATTCAAAAGACCATATTAGGACGGACTATCAACTTTATTTGGCCTCCTGTGGGATGGTTAATAACTATGAGCTTTGTTTTTATAACTTGGATTTTTTTCCGGGCTAACACTCTTACAGACGCCCTTGCTATTTTAAACACATTGGTAACTCCAGCTATTTTTCTACCAACAACATCACCACCCCGAAGTTTTTTTATTCTTTTACTCGCTTTTGTTGTGATACATATTCCCCTAAACAAACTTATGGAAGCCATGCATACAGAAAAAATCAGAGTCAGTTGGCGATTTGTAATAGCTGGGTGGTTATTTATTCTCTCTATTGTGATGTCATCAGGAGAGAGTTTACAATTTATCTACTTTGAATTTTAAATACAAGTCGTGAATTAAGGAGACATAGATAGCTATGCAATCTAGGATTATGAATCCTGAAGAAATCCGTACAGGTCTTGAGCAACTAGAGCCAAATATACCTTGGGCGCATTACTTTAATTTTGGACATGGTATTGAAACCGTTTTACCTCAAGAAGAAAAATTCTATAAAAAAGCCGTTGGTTTAGGCAAGCTTGGTAATTTGCTTAAAGATGTAGTACCATTGCACAGCCGTCGAGGTAGTATCAAGAATTTAAGATTACTAGATCTGGCTTCAGCTGAGGGTGTACATTCGATTACAATGGCTCAAGCTGGTGCTAATGTACTAGGAATTGAAGGTCGGCAATTATATGTGGAACGGGCAAAATTTGCCGCTAATGTATTGGGAGTAGAGAATGTTTCTTTTCAACAAGGAGATGTTCGCAAAATTAACCCTTCAGAAGTTGGGACTTTTGAATTTGTCTTGTTTTCTGGAATTTTGCATCACTTAGGACAGAGTGATTTTGAGGGAATGCTCAAAACATTAGCCAGTTTAACTGAAGACACATTGTTTATTTATACTCACGTTAGTACTCCAGAATCAATAGAGCGATTTCGGCTGAATGGCCCAGTGAAAACAGACAGTGGGTATCAAGGATATTTATTTCGCGAACATAAAGACAACGCTAGTGAAGAAGAAAAATATCGCAAAGTTCGGGCTTCTCTAGATAATACATTTTCCTTTTGGGCAAAAGAAAAATCTCTCATTGATGCATTGTTAGCTGTTGGATTTAAAGTCATCTCCAAACTAATTACACCTCACTTATTTGGGTGGGATGAGGCATTGTATCGTCCTCTGATTATTGCCAGAAAGTAGGAAGAATGGCATGAAAAAATTATTCATACATTCTTGGTTGATAGTTTGTCTATTTTTAATTTTGCCTTTAATTGGTTGCGAATTTTGGGTGAAACAACATCTATTTGACTATGTATCATACACAAATAGTCAAAATATGGATCCTCAAATAAAATATTTTGAGGACAGAAATGATTGGCAGTTTATTGCTTTGGGTAGTTCAGAAGTGAAATGGGGAATCGACCCTTCACAAATTGAACAAGCTTTAACTGCTAAAGGCGTCAAGGCTTCTGGATTTAATTTAGGCTTTGATGGGTTTAACGAAACCTTTTATCTATCTATATTACCTTTTCTTAGCTTACCCAAACGGTTGCCACAGTTACATGTTGCATTAATTGGGGTCAATTTATTTGAAGAAAAGCAAATCTTACCCAGTAGCTTTAATGATGGATTTCCTTGCGATGGAATTCTTCAAAGAGCAGTTTTAAAATCAGCTTTTGCTAAAGACTATAATTTAGATGGCTTTTGTAATTCTCAAGACTGGAAACAATCTTTAGTTAAACCCTTAGAAAGAGTCAGCCCAATTTTTAGATATCGTCAAGCTGTGCGAACATTACTTTTAGGTTACGATCGCCCTACAGATTTGATTGGTGTCATTAGTAATAATGTCAAACAATATCCTAATGGATTTCACGCTCACAAACCAGCTAGAGACAATCAAGATGATGTACAGGTGGATTATCAGCATTTTCTAGCAGATAAAAAAACTCAACCGCAATTATTCCAGCCGATGCCAGATCAAGCTTGGTCAAATCTACTCAAGCCAGATGGTTTTTTTGATCGCTGGGCTAATTATTTCCTAGATCAGAAAATATTACCTGTATTTTTTGCTCTGCCAACAAATCCTTTGATGATTGATGCTAAAAATAGGCGAGAGGACTATCAAAGTAATAGTCAGTTGATGAGCGACTGGGCAAAGCAACGAAATATTGTGTTTATTGATTTAGGAATTATGGATCGTTATGATCAGTTAATTGATTATAGCGATCATCGTCATCTAAGCGTGAATGGGGCAATAACTTATTCTAGGGAACTTGGAAATACTCTGGCTGCAAACCCCAAGGTTTTAGCAGCTTTTTCTCATTAGATTTTGGAAGCATCTACCATGAACCTTGTCGACATGTCTAAACGGGGCGATCGCAATCTAGTTTTATCTGATAAAGTCAAAGCAGCAAAAAGAAAAATTGACGGTACTCTGTATCGTGGTTTTGACATCTCACCGTCGGATACACCGCAGATTCAGATCAAGAATGTTTTGCAATGGTATCCATTTTGCGATCGTACAGAAATCACAGGCTGGCTAGTCAAAGCCCTAGACAAGCAAGTTGAAGGAAAGTATTTAGAAGTACAGCTTCAAGATCACAATGGCTCACAAATAGCTGTAGAAAAAGTTTATCTTAGCTCAACACCAACTTCAATTCGTTTTCCATTCTCTTTAAAAGAACGTATTAACTATGAATGTAATCTAGTCATCCGACTTCCACAATTTGTTACAGGTCGTTTATTCTTTCCACAATCTGTAACAGGTAGTGTCTTCTTTATTGTTCACAAAGTTTTAGAGCGTTCTGAACTTCTATCACTTTGCCAAGGTCATGGTGTGGAAATCGGCCCTGGAACTAACCCTCAAGTACTTCCAAGTGCCAAGATTGATATTACCTATGTAGAACAATCTTCTCCCGAAGCCTGGAATACTCTTTACAATAATACAGGTAAATACAATGTTAATACTAAACTTTGGTCACACTATCAAATTGGTGAAGCCCATTCTTTACCTGTACCAGATGAAAGCCTAGATTTTATTTTTTCCAGCCATGTTTTTGAGCATTTAGCAAATCCTCTAGGACATCTTCAATATTGGTATAACAAATTAAAAACAGGAGGATTAATCTTGGCAATTATTCCTGATGTTGCTGGGTGTAAAGACTATGTTTATCGTCCCTGCCCTTTGAGTGATATTTTACAAGAATATCAAGAATGTAAAATGGAACCTAATTTAAAACACTACACTCGATGGGCAAAATATCGCGCTCCTGGCCAAGACCCCAAAATATATTATGAAGCAAGGCGTTCTATACATGTTCATTTTTACACTAATTGCAACATGGCAGAATTACTAGCCTATGCAGTTGAAAATTTAAGTTATTCCTGGTTTAACATCCGACACACGCCCAACCACAAGGATTTTTACTTCGTTTTAGCTAAAGCTTAGATAGGTTTTGAGAACGCGATTAAACGCAAACAGCAGATTGCAAGTCATAAAATACAAGTTTTCACAACAAAGTCACATAACAAAAGACTTTCAACCCTGTTCCCTATTCCCTGTTAAGCGTTCCCTACTTGTAGATATCAGCTAAAATAAGATTTTGGATTTTCGGAGTAATTGAAACTTGACAATTTTACGGAAATTTTTCTTGGCTTAGTGCCCCATTTGACATAAACTAGGGTTTGCTAAAATTCAAAGAGGATTGAGAAAACATAGTCGGAATGAATTTTGAAAAAAAAGATAGACAAGAAGAGATAATATATACCCCTGAAAGCAGGATTCTTCATCCTCTACAGCTATTCAAAGAAATGTACCGCGATTTACTAGCTTCACGTGAGTTGGCATGGCGCTTGCTAGTTAGGGATATTAGAGGACAATACAGGCGGTCTTTTTTAGGGATAACTTGGGCTATCTTACCGCCTGCTCTTACAGCCGCAGGATTCACATTTGCCAGTAATGCTGGATTAGTAAATGTAGGTGAAACAGATATCCCTTATCCAGCTTATGTGATGTTGGGTACTGTTTTGTGGCAAACTTTTCTAGAAGCATTGAATAGTCCACAGACAGCTGTTGATACTTCACGCCCACTACTGGCTCAAGTCAAGTTTCCTCATGAGGCAATAATCTTAACTCAATTGGGTCAAATACTATTTAACTTGGCAATTAAGTTAATTTTTGTTGTTGCCTTGTTTATTGTATTTCAAATTTCTGTTAGTTGGACGATTATTTTGGCTCCGATTGCGATTATTGCCTTGATTGTATTAGGAATAGCTATAGGTTTGTTACTAGTTCCTGTCAATAATTTAATTCAAGATGTATCTAGAGCTATGGAAGTAATCACCTTAGCTTGGTTCTTCTTAACTCCAGTTGCTTACCCTATTCCTACTAGCGGTATACAATTTTGGATAGTGAAACTTAATCCTGTAACACCTTTGCTAGTGACAGCACGAGAGATGATCACTATAGGCTCGCTATCACAATTGGGGAGTTTTGTGATTGTCAGCATCATCTCTTTATTTGGATTAATTTTTGGTTGGTTAGTATATCGTCTTGCTATGCCTTATTTGATTGAAAGGATCAGTTGAGTATGAATAGCGGCGTATCTGAAAATAGTTTAATCTCACTTTCAGATGAGAGAGATAATATTCTTTCCATCCAAAATGTATCTAAGAAATTTTGCCGGAATCTTAAACAGGCTTATCTCTATGGACTAAAGGATATTGTTGCAGAAGTAATTGGCGCTCCCAGAGCTAGTAATACCTTACGCAAAGGAGAATTTTGGGCACTCGATAACGTCAGTATTGATTTAAAGCGTGGTGAATCTCTAGGCTTAATCGGAGTTAACGGCAGTGGCAAAACGACTCTTTTAAGAATTATTAGTGGTTTGATTAAGCCAGATACTGGTTCGGTGAGAATTAAGGGTAAAATAGCTGCTCTCATAGCTCTTGGTGCAGGCTTCAATCCTTTACTAAGTGGTCGAGAAAATGTATATGTGAATATGTGTATCTTGGGGCTTTCTCGTAAAGAAATCAACGAGATATTTCATGAAGTAGTTGATTTTGCTGAAGTGTGGGATGCTATTGATGCCCCTGTCAGAACTTACAGTTCTGGGATGCGAGCTAGACTTGGTTTTGCTTGTGCTATTTACACCAGACCCGATATCCTCTTAATTGATGAAGTTTTAGCTGTTGGCGATGCGAGATTTAGAACCAAATGCTATCGCAAGTTAAATCAATTAAGAGAGAATGGGACATCATTTGTTTTAGTTTCCCATAGTTCCAATGCCATATTAAATATATGTAATACCACCCTTTACTTAGCAAAAGGTAAAACAGTTATTCATGGTGCAACCGAGTTAGTCATGAGTAAATACGAAGAAGATTTACTTATGATTGGCTCTGATATATCTAAAGTGTTAATCACAAATCAGGTTGAAAGTGCTGCAAGTTCGGAAGAACTTCATATTACTGCCATTACATTCAAAGACGAACAAGGTAATACTCTCAAAGCACTCGACAGTGGTAAACCAGTCTCTTTGTGTATCAATTGCAAATCTTCTACAATAGTAGAAAACGCAATTGTCAGTCTGATTATCAGGGAAATTAATGGAGAAGAAGACTCGATTCTGAGTATTAATAGTGAAAAGGACAAACAGCCTTTAGTAATACTGCCTGGTGACAATGAAATCAAAATGATGATGCCGTATTGTGGATTGAGACCAGGTTTATATGTGATGAAAATTAATATTAATAGGCGTCCTTTTCATGTCTATGATATTGTGGACTCTTTTAGATTTGAGGTAAAGAGAAATAAAAATATGAATTTATGTAAGTACTATCAACCCCGCAGTTGGGGTATTGAACAAATTTAGTATTATAAAAACATTTCTATTTAAAAATGTCTCAGAAAATTAATTCCAGTAATCCTTTTCCGCACGATTTCCCCTACGAAGAGATATATGCAGAGCGAATACCTCTGCTACACATCTTTAGAAACGCAGTAGCTAGTCTATACAGCAACCAAGGTACGAAAAACCCTTTAGCTATAAATCTGCGTAATTTTGCCTCATTAATATTTTCTAATCCTGATTATTTAGCTGCCGAATGTGGTGTATATATGGGTCATAGCTTAATTGCTTGTGCTGAAATAGCTAGGCAATATAAATTACCTATACATATTTATGGTTTAGATACATTTACTGGATTGCCTGCCCTTTCAGAAGTTGATAAACTTTATGCATCTGAAAATGTGTTGCAAAAAGCCGATGTGTTATTTACAGACACTTCTATTCAAGATGTACAAAGTAGAATTGATGCCAAAAATTTAACAAAATACATCACATTAGTACCGGGTTTATTTAATGAAACTTTGAAAGAACTACCAAATAAAAAGTATTTTTTTGTAAATATAGATTGTGACCTTTATGAACCGCATTTAGAGTGTTTAGAGTTCTTTTATCCCCGGATGGAACAGGGAGGGATTATTTTCTTTGACGATTACCATTCAGTAGAATATTCTATGGCATCTAAAGCCGTAGATAAATTTATGTCCAAGCGTCCAGAAAAATTGTTTCACCTGCGTTTTGGAAGAGAGCGGACAAATTATACTAAAACTTTTATTGTTAAGTATTAGTTAAATAAAACTGTCTACAATTTTTATAACTTATGCCAAATTTTTTAAAAAAACTTATAGGAAAGTCAAGAAAAATATCTACTAGCTCTACTAAAGAACAAGTGGACAAGCAAAAACCTGAAAATTTTACAGAACCCAGTGTCACCGAACCTTTTCAGTGGATACAAAGCGAAGCATTATTTAGTCGTCGGGTTTATATAGACTATGAAGAGTACATAGAACATCAGCGTTCAAAGCTGGGTAAAATTAACCTCACAACTTACGATCGCAACTATCGAGCTGCATTAGGAGAAAGGCTCTTAGCGTTGCATATGTTTCAACGCGGAGATAATGTACTGTGTTTGGCAGCACGTATCGGTACTGAGTGCAAAGCTTTCATCGATTTAGGATGTTTCGCTATTGGTATCGACCTCAATCCAGGAGAAAATAACCCTTATGTAGTTTATGGTGATTTTCATCATTTACAATTTGCTGATGCATCTGTTGATTATGTTTTTACCAATTCACTCGATCATGTTTTTGATTTGGATCAGGTAATTTCCGAAATTTTCCGCGTACTCAAACCAGGTGGTGTATTCATAGCAGAAATTGTTGCTGGAACACAAGATGAACATGGCCGAGAACCTGGAGAATATGAAAGTTTCTGGTGGGAAAAGTTAGAAAATGTTGTAGATAAGATAGTTGCTCATGGTTTCGTAATAGAGCGAAAAGAACGATTTGCTTATCCTTGGGGTGGTGATCAAATCATCTTCCGCAAAAGCTCATAAATAACAAAAGTCAATAACTTCAACCAAATAATGTTTAAAGATATTAGATCTAAATTAATGACAACAGGGGGTAATTACCATTCAAAAGTAGTTGGTTTGCTCAGACTAGAAGCAGAATCAATCACAAAGGCAGCAATTCGCTTAGAATCTGAGCAAATTGAAAAGACCATTTATTTATTGTCCAGCTGTGAGGGAAAAGTTGTAATTATTGGTATCGGCAAATCAGGTATTGTTGGTCGTAAAATTGCTGCTACTTTAAGCAGTACTGGAACTGTTGCGGTTTATCTACATCCGGCGGATGCTTTGCACGGTGATTTAGGAATTGTCTCTACCAAAGATGTGGCTATAGCTTTAAGCAATAGTGGAGAAACAGACGAACTAGTGGCAATGTTGCCTCATCTTAAACATCGCCAAGTTCCCATCATTGCCATATTGGGTAACGTTAATTCTACGCTGGCGCGGAATGCTGATGTTGTCCTCGATGCTTCGGTAGACAAAGAAGCGTGTCCCCTGAATTTAGCACCCACAACTAGCACCACTGTAGCATTAGCGATTGGAGATGCGATCGCGATGACGCTAATGCAAGTCAAAGGCTTAACAGAAGCAGATTTTGCCCTCAATCACCCCGCTGGGCGTTTGGGAAAACGTCTGACTTTGAAAGTCGCTGATATCATGCACAGTGGTGCGGAAAATCCCACCATTTCACCCACGGCAACATGGTTGGAAGTCATTACAGCCATCAGTCAAGGTGGCTTGGGTGCAGTCAACGTTGTAGATGACTTCGGCTACTTACTAGGAATTATCACTGATGGCGACTTGCGGCGAACTTTCCAAAAAATCGACCCTACCAAGTTGGAAAGTATTGCTAGTAATGCGATTATGACTAAGAATCCAATTACAGTTTCCTCAGACTGTTTAGCGTATGAGGCACTGCAACTCATGGAAAACCGCCCCTCGCAAATTTCTGTGATGCCGGTAGTGAATGAACGAGGTATCTGTCTGGGGTTGATTAGACTTCATGACATTTTTAGGAGCGGTTTATGATCGATATTCTTGCCGTAATTCCCGCCCGTTACGCTTCTCAACGCTTCCCTGGTAAACCTTTAGTGATGATTGGCGATCGCCCGATGGTACAGTGGGTTTACGAAGCTGCTTTAAAATGTCCCTTATTCAGCAAAGTCGTCGTAGCTACGGATAGCGAATTGGTGGCTGAATGTGTCGAAAAATTTGGTGGCACAGTAGAAATGACTAGCAGTAGTCATCTCTCAGGTACAGATAGAGTTGCGGAAGTCGCCACACGTTACCCTCAAGCCGTCGCAGTCGCCAATGTCCAAGGAGATCAACCTTTTGTCAAGCCAGAAATGTTGACGCAGCTAGTCACACCTTACCTCAGCACCGATACGAAACTGCCAGATATGACAACCTTAGCCTGTCCTTTGGATCACAAAACAGGTTATACGGATGCGAATGTTGTCAAGGTACTATGTGATCGCCACAATCGTGCTATATACTTTTCTCGTTCTCCTATTCCCTATTTCCGCAATTCAGTACCCGCACCAGTATTTCATCATCTTGGTTTGTATGCCTTTCGGCGTGATTTTTTGGCAGAATATGCCAAGCTGACACCGACTCCCTTAGAACAGTGTGAAGCCTTGGAACAGCTGCGGGTTATCGAACACGGATATTCAATTCAAGTTTGTTTAACTGAAACATCAGTAATTGAAGTCAATACACCAGAAGATTTGGTGCAAGCACAATTGCTAGTTAATAGATGAAAGAGAACAGGTTTTTGTTAAATTTAGGGTTATGCTTGTGATGCTTTTTTCCTGCCAATAGCAGTCACATTCATATAAGGCATACCACGATCAGAAATTAACTGGCCTACTCCGTCAACTTCTGTAAAAACGAAGCATTTGCGCTCAATATTTAGGTCTTTAATTACTAATCCTTTATTCTTTTTTGTTCCCTGATAATACCATTCTAACCATTCAACTTTGGGAAACAAAATTTCTAATGCTTTAGCACTGAACCGCCAATAATCATCAGGATAAGCATGATAGCCCCATACCCAAGGGCCACTATACCAAATATAACCATGATGATTGAGAAGTTGTTCTATATTTTGTGCAGTAGAGAATGGGTTTTTGACATGTTCTAAAAGTGCAGAACACAGTATAAAACCAAACTTATCTTTTAATTCTGGATGCTGATCAAATACATTTGCAGAGCAAAGATCAGCCACAATATCAACATTGTTCCCTGCTTCGATATCAATACCAACAACTTCGCGATTGTGAAAATTTGAGAAAAGTGATCGAAAGTCGTCAACTGCCACTGCATCACCACTATATAATTTCGAGCCGACATGACAAACAGGGCCGTCTATTGGATAGCGCTGGAATACAGCAGTCAAACTGGCATCAATTTCTCGAATATACTTTCTTCGCAGGTTTTGGTATACTCCCGAAAGTTCTGTATCCGTGGTTGGTGAGTTTACTTTTTTGTTAATCAGTCCTAATTTTGTAGACAATGAGTAAATTTTATTTTTAATGCTATTTAATTTCATGGCTGTGAGTTAATGAAAAATCAAAGATTGTCATACAATAATCAAAGTCTAAATATACAGCAGGGAACTCTTAACAGGGTTGAAAGTCTTTTGTCATATGACTTTGTTCTTAAAACTTGTACCTGATTTACCTGCAATTTGCTGTAATTACATTCCCTCACTGATTGCTAATGCACATAACTCAAATTACCGAAAGTCTATGTATCGGTGATGGTTATCCTCTGACTTTGATTGGTGGCCCCTGCGTGATCGAATCAGAAGATTTTACCTTAAAGATGGCTGAAAAAATTCGCCAAGTTTGCGATCGCCTTGATATTGGCTTTATCTTCAAGTCCTCATTTGATAAAGCCAATCGCACCTCTATCAACTCATTCCGGGGTCAGGCCTTAGAAACTGGCTTAGAAATTCTCCAACGAGTCAAGCAAGAAGTTGGCGTCCCTGTCCTCACAGATATTCATGAAAGCCAACAGGCGGCAATTGTGGCAGAAGTAGCTGATGTTCTACAAATTCCCGCTTTCCTTTGTCGCCAAACAGACTTACTCATCGCCGCCGCCGCTACAGGCCGAGTCGTCAATGTTAAAAAAGGTCAATTTCTCGCACCTTGGGATATGAAATCTGTAGTTGGCAAGCTAGAGTCAGCCGGTGCAAAAAACATCTTGTTGACGGAACGGGGAACCAGTTTTGGGTACAATGCTTTGGTTGTTGATTTTCGCTCTTTACCACAAATGCGGCAATTAGGCTATCCTGTTGTGTTTGATGCCACCCACAGTGTACAAATGCCAGGGGGGCAAGGCGATAAATCTGGCGGACAGCGAGAGTTCGTTCCCTACCTTGCCAGGGCTGCTGCGGCTGTTGGTATCGATGCACTATTTATGGAAGTTCACGAAAATCCAGATGTGGCGCTGAGTGACGGGCCGAATATGGTTCCCCTCGCCCAGCTAGAAGAAGTTCTCAAACCAGTTTTGCATATTCACAATAGTTTAGCTGCGGCTACTCCTGTTTTCTAGCAATGATCAATGTATCTGAATTAGAATTGCGATCGCGTTTCTCTCAAGTCAAACTTTTAGCTTTGGATGTCGACGGTGTGCTGACAGATGGTGGTCTTTACTATACCGATGCTGGTGAAGAATTGAAAAAATTTAACGTTAAAGATGGTCTAGGACTAAAATTATTAATGCAAGCAGGAATAGACGTGGCTATTATCACCGCCAGCACCTCGACATCAGTACTGCATCGCGCTAAAAAGTTAGGAATTAACTATACATTTATCGGTGTCGAAAACAAATTATCAGTATTAGAAAACCTGTGTCAAAAGCTCAATATTAGTTTAGAACAAGTGGCATATATGGGCGATGATTTGAATGATATACCCATCTTGCAAATGGTAGGCTGTCCCTTAACAGTAGCAGATGCCATGTCTGCAAATAAAGCTCATGCCATATATATTACAGAACTAGCTGGTGGACAAGGAGCAGTCAGAGAAATATGCGATCGCTTGCTGAAAAACTAACTTTGTGGTTAAAATCTCGCCACTCATTAATTAATCAAAAAAGATTAAATATCCAGCATGAATTACCCTTGAGTGGTTTTAATCAACATCAAAATGAAATTAAATTTATAGACTGTTTAAGCGATCAAGATTTACAAGAATTAAACGATATATTGCAATGGAACTGTTTTGTAATTGACAGTCATGGTAGACGATTTGGTAATCAAGCTGGACACAACAAACGCAACACCCCCCAAATCATTCCTGACAAAAGAATATTATTAATGAATGAATACTTTAATTTAGCAGATAAACATGTCTTAGAAATTGGCTGCTTTGAAGGTATTCATACAATTGCTCTAGCAAAACTTGCCCAGCAAGTGACAGCATTCGATGCCAGAATTGAAAACGTAGTTAAAACAATCGTTCGCTGTTCCCTATTCGGGTTACATCCTACTATTTTTAAATTAAATATTGAAGAAGATTGTCAAAATTATCAAGATTTACTAAAAACAGATGTTATGCATCACGTTGGAGTTCTCTATCACTTGAAAGATCCAGTTCAACATTTACTCGATTTAGGAAAATATATTCGTCAAGGTGTAATGTTAGATACTCATTATGCTCTTGATCAAGATGCCACAGAAACGTATGAAGTGAATAGTAAAAAATATTATTATAAACGTTCGCAAGAAGGAGGATATAACGACGTATTTTCCGGCATGTATGAATTAGCTAAATGGTTAAAATTGGATGATATAGTCTCCTTATTAAACGAAACAGGATTTAGAAAAGTAGAGATTATAGAACACAGAAATGAGCGTAATGGCCCTCGTGTTCTTTTGATAGCTAGTAAGGATTAAATAATTCGTAATTCGTAATTAAATAGGATTGCTATAAAACTTGACTAAATTCGAGGTTTAGGGATGGTGGAGGAGAAAGACTGTGTTTCATTAGCTGTTGAAAGTCCCATACAAATATTTGTTGGCACTCAACAAGAGCAAATGTTAGCCGTCAAAGTTTTAGAATATTCAATTAAGAAATATGCATCAATGGCGGTGACAGTCACGCCTCTGTTCACAGCAATACACCAAGCAGGTATAAATATTCCTGAACCTCAAAATCCAAAGCTTAAGCCCAAAACTCCCTTTAGCTTCCAAAGATTTGCCATTCCTGCACTTAAAAATTATCACGGTAGAGCAATTTATCTCGACTCTGATATGCAAGTTTTCCAAGATATAAAAGAGTTGTGGTTATTACCATTTAATGGAGCAGAATTACTCTCTGTTTATGAGCCAAAAGATTCTGGAAGACCGCCACAATTCAGTGTCATGGTGATTAACTGTGAACAATTGCAGTGGAATGTGACAGAGTTGGTACAAGAATTGGAACGGGGAAGATGGACATATGAACAATTTATTTTAGAAATGGCCCCAGCTGAGAAAATAGCCGCCGTTATTCCCACTAAATGGAATGATTTAGAGCATTATACAGCAGGAAAGACAGCGCTAACTCATTACACTGATATACCGACTCAACCTTGGTTAACTACACAAAATAATTTAGGATGGCTATGGTGTCAGGAAATGTTAAATGCTATTCAAGAAGGCTTTATTAGTGAAAAATTTGTGAGAGAAGAAGTTGCCAAAGGTTGGGTCAGACCTTCCCTAATTTATCAGTTAAAACATCAGATTATTGACCCTAGAGAATTACCTGCCTCTATATTTTACAAAGATAAGCTGGAATTTGTTCCTCCTCACGCAATGAAAAATATTAATAATATGATCAATAACCAGCGTATTCCGCAATTTTGGCAAAAAAATATGATAAAAATTTATGCTTTAGCTCGGTTTTTAATCAATAAATTATAGAATAACAAAACATAGCAATTGAAAACTGAGAAATCTAGCTTAAGTGAATGCAAAAACAAGAAAAAATTGGGATTGTTTTAGCAACCTATAATCCTCAGCTTGAATATTTCCAAAAACAGATTCAGTCAATTAAAAATCAAACTTGGCAAAATTGGATTTGTCATATTGTTGATGACTGCTCCCAAGTTGAATATCAAGCTGCAATTAAAAAAAATGTCGAAAATGATTCACGGTTTATTTGTCATTTTCATAGCAATAATCTCAAACATTACTATAATTTTGAAAGGGGTTTACAATACTGTATTCAAGACCCTAAAATTACAGCGATCGCTTTTTGCGATCAAGATGATATTTGGATTGCAGAAAAGCTAGAAGTATTGCTCAAGACTTTACGCTTTGAACACGCGCTATTAGTTCATTCTGATTTGGAACTTATCGACAGTCACGACCAAACTATTAATCATTCTACTTGGGATTTTGAAGGACGCCAACCTGAAAAAGCTACGGTGGAATTATTGTTACTTCGCAACGTCGTTACCGGCTGTTCGTCGTTATTTTGTAGTTCTCTCATTACCGATATTCTACCCTTTCCCCAACAAAATGAAATTGGTTGGCATCATGACTGGTGGGTAGCATTGGTTGCTATTCAAAAAGGTAAGATTAAACATATTCGTCAACCGTTAGTTCGCTATAGGCTCCATACTTCCAATGCAGTAGGAACAATGCAAAATGCGGGTAATTTTTATACTGAACTAATGCTGTGGTTTAAGAAAAAATGTCGCATCACAGGTAAAAGCTATTTAATTCATAGTAATTTGAGTAAAGCATTTCAAGCTAGATTTTACCAACAATTAAATTCAACCTGGTATAATCCCTTTGACGATCGCCACTTAGATTTTGGTTTAGGTATTCTTAGGCTTTGTTATCAAAGTTTAAAAACCGGATATCGTTCTGAAGGTATAGCAATGCGAATTTTAATTTTTAAAATTATATTCGATGTTCAACAATTGTTAAACTATATCTTAAATTTTTTTCCAAAATTTTAAGCAAGCAAAAGCAATATTCAAAACAAATGAACCAACAACCCATCTCAGTATCAATTATTTTAGTTAACTATAATGGAGCAGAGATTTTACCAGATTGTTTAAACTCTATAGAAAAATTTATAGATATACCTAGCTACGAAATTATTATTGTAGACAATGCCTCTAGTGATGGTAGTGTGGAATTAATTCCAGAAAAATTCCCTGAAATACGTTTAGTTAGACAAGCTGAAAATCGTGGTTTTGGCGCAGGAAACAATGCAGGTGCAAAACTTGCTAGGGGAGAATTTTTATTTTTTTTAAATACTGACACTGTACTTACTAGTAATATTCTACCTCATTTAATTGAGTTGATGCAAGCAGACCCACAAATAGGAATTATCGGGCCAAAATTGCTTAATCGAGATGGGAGTTTACAAATTTCTGCTTCACCTGCGTTAGGAATTAAAGGTGAATATAAAGCTCGTAAGATGCATCAAGATTATTTGAATAAGTCTGAAAAATTTTTGATTGAGCAAAGATTTAAAGAAATTCAAGAAGTAGATATTGTTGTCGGGGCTGCTTTTTTAATTCGCTCAAAGCTATTTGATAAATTAGGTGGGTTTGATGAGAAGTTTTTTATGTATTTTGAAGAATCAGATTTATGCCAAAGAGCGCAATATCAAGGATATAAAATTATCTATACTCCTGATGTATCTTTGATTCATTTGCACGGGTATTCAGTTCAAAAGGTTGCGAATGCAATGGCTATTGAATATAGACGTAGCCAGATTTATTATTATCAAAAGCATCGCCCTTTGTGGGAACAATTTATATTACGTATATATCTTTTTTATAAGTTTTTTGGTGAATTTGTAACTACAGCTAATCTCAATAGTCTAAAAATTATTACTTTATTATTTACATCGAATAAATCTAAAGTTTAAATAATTCGTAATTCGTAATTAAATATCTAAGTTAATCAAACAATGATTTTATTATGCCTATCTTAGCAAATTTATCTTTTGCTCCAACTCAACCAACAGGTTGGTTAAGTTATAGTTTGAATTTATTGAAAGAGCTAAAAGAGTTAGATGTTGAGGTATTAAGTCCAAGGCAAATCTCTGGAATTAAATGTCATGATTCACCATCGGACATGACAACTGATTTTGGCATGAAAGGGCATTTAAAGCGCTTGCTGTGGACTCAATTTTACCTACCAAATATTTATCAAAACGTTAAGTCTACGTTACTATTTTCTCCTATACCGGAGGCTCCTTTATTTTCTTCATGTGCTTATGTGATCACTGTTCATGATTTAATTCCTTTAAGGTTTCCACAATGGTTTTCTATAACGCAGCGACTTTATTGTATTTATTATATTCGTGCTGTCATTCAACAAGCAAAACATGTTATCTGTAATTCTCAGGCAACGGCTGCGGATTTAAGCAACTTTTTGGAAGTTCCTAAAGAAAAATTAACTGCAATTTCACTAGGATATGACAGCGAAAATTTTCGTTTTTTAGATGTGCCAAGGCAAAATTATTTTCTATATTTAGGAAGGCATAATCCTCACAAAAATTTGCACCGTTTAATTACTGCCTTTGCTGGATTATCTAACTGCAAAGACTACGAACTTTGGTTAGCAGGGCCGAGCGATCGCCGTTACACACCAACTTTAACAGCGCAAATTGCCCAACTCGGCATAACCGATCAAGTAAAATTCCTGAACTATGTTCCTGATCAAGAATTGCCAAAAATCATCAATCAAGCTATCGCTCTTGTCTTCCCAAGTCTCTGGGAAGGCTTTGGTTTACCCGTCCTCGAAGCAATGGCTTGTGGTACCCCGGTAATTACTTCCAATCTCTCCTCTCTACCAGAAATAGCGGGGAACGCAGCAATTTTCATCAATCCTTACAACACCAGAGAAATTACAGAGGCAATGCAAGCAATCGCAACTGATTCGGCATTGCGATCGCGCCTTTCTCACCAGGGAATTATTCACTGTCAACAATTCAGTTGGGCAAAAACTGGACAAGCCACCGCTGAAGTGTTATCCCGCTACATGTAGAATATTACCGTTGAATCAGGCAGGGGTTGCCGAAGGCTAGGCAGGAGGACGCAAACAAAGATTTCAAAATGACTAGTGACCAATGACTAATGACAAATACTTATGAAAGCATTAATTCTCTCAGGTGGTAAAGGTACACGTCTACGTCCCCTAACCCACAGTGGAGCCAAACAACTCGTACCAGTTGCTAACAAACCTGTTTTATGGTACGGCATTGAAGAGATGGTAGCAGCCGGCATTACCGATATCGGCATTATTATCAACCCAGAAACAGGGGCAGAAGTGCAGGCAAAAACAGGAGATGGAGGATATTTTGGTGCTAAAATCACCTACATCTTACAACACCAGCCCGCCGGACTTGCTCACGCTGTTCAAGTTGCCCGTCCTTTTTTGGCAGACTCTCCTTTTGTCATGTACTTGGGTGATAATTTAATTCAACTAGGTGATTTAAATTACTTTCTGCAACAATTTATCCAACAACAGCCAGAAGCTTTAATCCTATTGCGTCAAGTCGCTAATCCTAGCGCTTTTGGTGTTGCTAGGGTAGATGATACAGGGCAAGTGTTTCAGTTAATTGAAAAACCGAAAATTCCCCCTTCCAATTTGGCTTTAGTTGGAGTTTATTTCTTTTCTCATGTTATTTTTGATGCGATCGCCAATATCCAACCCTCCGCTAGAGGCGAATTAGAAATTACCGACGCTATTCAACACTTGATTGACCAACAAAAACAAGTCTTAGCTTATGAACTTCAAGGTTGGTGGTTAGATACTGGTAAAAAAGATGACCTACTAGAAGCAAATCGTTTGATTCTCGATACTTATTTATCAACCACAATTGATGGTGAAATCGATACTCAAAGTCAGATTATTGGGCGAGTGCAAATCGGGGCGAGATCTAAAGTAACTAACTGCACAATTCGCGGCCCAGTCATCATTGGTAGCGATTGTTATTTAGAAAACTGCTTTATTGGCCCTTACAGTAGTATTGCCAATCATGTCACACTCATCGATTCTGATTTAGAACATAGTATGGTTTTAGAAGGTGCTAAAATCGCTCGAATTCATCAACGGATTATTGATAGTGTCATTGGACAACGGGCCCAACTAACTTTAGCACCCCGTAGACCAAAAGCTTTACGATTCCTGATAGGTGATGACTGTCAAATTGAACTGACATGATTTACTTTTTAAAGCATTACTCACTCCCAAAACTTTAGCTGGAAAAAACCGGAAAAGCTACCGTCAAAGTGCTATCCTCCTACTTGTGAAATATACAGCAATCTTATTGATGAGTATCGTACACACCAGAATACCTGAAGTTATTCAACTTGAACCCCAAGTATTTACCGACAGCCGTGGCTTCTTTTTTGAAGCCTATAATCAACAAAAGTTTACAGAAACAACTGGTATTATTACTAATTTTGTGCAAGATAACCACTCTTGTTCTCAGCAGAACGTTCTACGTGGATTGCATTACCAAATCGTACAACCCCAAGGTAAACTCGTTCGCGTCATTGTCGGCAATATCTTTGATGTCGCCGTAGATATTAGAAAAAATTCACCCACCTTTGGCAAATGGGTAGGTTATCAACTCAGCGCCGAAAACAAACGCTTACTGTGGATACCACCAGGTTTTGCTCATGGTTTTCTTGTACTCTCAGAAATAGCGGAAGTTCTCTACAAAACAACAGATTACTATGCGCCTCAAGGCGATCGCACAATCTTGTGGAACGATCCAGATATAAGCATAGATTGGCCTTTGAATGCGCCACCAATCTTATCAGCAAAAGACCAAGCCGGCACACCTTTAAAACATGCTGAAATATTTGATTAAGAAATGGGGAGTGGGGAGTAAGGAGTAGGGAGTGGGGGGAGGAATTTCCATGACATCCTTGTGTTAAAAATCACATTATTTTCTGTTAAAAAGTTCTGTAAAACCGGAAAACTCTTATTACTCTCTGCGTCTCTGCGCCTCTGCGTGAAAATACAACTCCTTGATCTTCAAATATTCGTGCAAGAAATCAGAATGGATAAATCAATTCTGCTAATTGGTAGTAATGGTCAAGTAGGGCAAGAACTGCAAAAAATCCTCACACCCTACGGCAATCTGATCTCAGTGGCACGTCCTACCATAGACCTAACCCAACCCGATACTCTCCGTAGCGTCATCAACCGCCACCAACCGCAAATTATCATCAATGCTGCTGCTTATACCGCAGTAGACAAAGCAGAAAGCGAACCTGAACTAGCCACAGCCATCAATGCCACCGCACCACTAATTCTCGCCCAACAAGCGCAAAAACTCGGAGCATTTTTGATTCATATTTCCACCGATTATGTTTTTGATGGCAAAGCCTACACCCCCTACCAAGAAACCGATGATACTAATCCTCTAAGTGTTTATGGCAAAACCAAACTTGCAGGTGAACTAGCAATTCAAGAAACTTGCACCCATCACCTCATCCTCCGCACCGCCTGGGTTTATGGCATATTTGGCAAAAGCAACTTTGTCAAAACCATGCTGCGAGTGGGTGCAGAACGTCAAGAAATTCGCGTCGTTGCCGATCAAATTGGTAGTCCCACTTGGGCAAAAGACATAGCCAATGCGATCGCCCAACTGATTCCCCAGCTAACCCTAGAAATTAGCGGTATCTATCATTACACAAATAGTGGCGTCGCTAGCTGGTACGACTTTGCCGTTACCATCTTTGAAGAAGCCCAACAATTAGGCTTACCCCTAAAAATTGAACGGATTGTACCCATCACCACCGCCCAATATCCCACACCAGCCAGTCGCCCTGCTTATTCTGTCCTAGCCCGTGAGAAAATTTCAGCACTGCTAGCAACTTATCCCCCCCATTGGCGGGAAAGACTTAGGCAAATGCTGAGCGATTTATGTATACAAAATAATCCGTAATTTATCTGAACTTTAATCTGGTAGTGGCGTAACAAAACTAAATTTGTGCATTAGATTTATGTTTAAGAAGTTACTAAAGAAGAACTACGAACCTTTTTTATTGCACTATATTTAGTCGAGTCAGTCCACTACAAAATTTGTATCATTAATTACGAACTACAACTTACGAATTAATCTTTTGACTTTTTAAAACTCCCATTTCTCTTTGTATAGGCAAAACATCTAAAATATCGGTTTGAGAACAATATTTTAGGTCGGCTTGACAATCAAGACGCAAAAGTCGCTGACCATGACTAGCTTGGTGAAATAATTCCAACAAGTTATTTTGCCATTGAGAGTAAAGAGCGATCGCGCTAATTACTTCATCATTGCCAGCTAATTTTTCTGGTGGTAACTGAGTGTGCTGCACAATACTATGAGCGATCGCGCCTGCACAAACTGTATCTTCTAAAGAGAAACTGCCTTCCCAACCTGAACCGACAATCCATACTATCTCTGGTTGCTTGTCTAAGAGATATTGCACTATTGCCGCTCGATTGATCAAAGCTGCCGCTAATACATTGGGAGAGTCTTGTACCCGTTGTAAGGCACGAGTACCATTAGTAGTACTAATGAACAAACGACGTCCCTGCACAAGTTCTGGCGTGCAATCGAGAGGAGAGTTACCCAACTCAAAACCAGCCACTTTCGCGCCACCGCGTTCTCCTGCCCGCAGTCGTTTTTCTGAGGGCCATGTTTCGCTAACTTCGATTAGTTGATCTAAGTCACTGAAGACTTGCACAGCTTCGCCTCCAGCCGCTAAGACAGTGGCTATTGTGCTAGTAGCTCGCAATACATCAACTGCGATCGCACATTCTGGCACTTGATCATTTGGAGTCGATTCCGGAGTGTGGTATACAAATAGCTTCACGCGCTGGATACACCTGCTCTAAATACTTCCGCAAATAACATTCTACCTAGTTGGTGACACTAACAAAGGTCACAGTTAAAGCTAGAAAATTTTTTAGCATCGAAATGCACGATGTAGCACATTTAATACCCCAATACTATACAAGCTCATCATCTCGCTTTCAGACTTGCGGCATATCTTGTAATCTAAAAGGAAATGGGTAATTCGTAATTCGTAATTATTTACTCTCCTGCACCCGCATCTGGCTTAATCCCTAGCCCCCCTAGCCCCTAGCCCCAAATCAACATGGCACCTTTACCCGACTACCGCCCTAAACAACTGTCTGTAGGCCCCTTGGAGGCGGAAATTTTAAATATTATCTGGGAACTTGGTTCAGCCACAGTCAAGGATGTACACGATCGCATTCTGAGCGATCCCAATCGAGAATTGGCTTATACTTCTGTCACCACAGTTTTGCGACGCCTCACCGATAAAGGTTGGTTAGTCTGCGACAAAAAAGAGCGAGCATTTTATTGGCGACCATTATTAAGCAAACAGCAAGCCGATGTCATCAAAGCACACGAGCAGTTGCAGCGATTTCTCGCAGTCGGCAACCCTGACGTCATCGCCGCTTTTGCCGACAGTTTAGATGATGCAGCCAGCGAACAAATAGCAGCGATCGCCAAACGTGTTCAAGCTGCACGCCAAGCCAGGGAGGAAAAATAATGCATCTGGTCATGATTTTGATTGCTTTAGCAGTTGCTTGGTGGTTGAGATATTCTTGGAGGGAACCACAAGGTAATTGGACTTTACGGTGGCGACGAACTCTATTTTTATTTCTTTTCCCGCCCTTGCTCATCTTCATGACAGCGATCGCTGTATTGAGCATGGGAACCCAAGGCAAAATGGGTGGAATGTATACAGGCTACTTTAGCTATTTGCTAGCGCTAATTTATTTAGGAATTTTTGCCATTTTATGCGTCAAACTTGCCCTACAAGGCTGGCAATCTGTAAATTCGGCTCGTAATTGTCCCCTAGTTAGTCTTGGAGAGCAAAAAGTCCGCTTATTGCAAACCACAGCGTTGTTTGCAGGTCAAATCGGTTTTTGGCAACCCGAACTAGTAATGAGCCAGGGATTGCTCAAAACTCTCTCACCTGCTCATGTAGAAAGCGTCTTAGCACACGAGCAAGGGCACTATCACTACAGGGATACATTCTGGTTTTTTTGGTTGGGTTGGGTGCGTTCCTGCACAGCCTGGTTGCCAAATACAGAGCCTTTGTGGCAAGAATTATTAGTTTTGCGCGAACTCCGTGCTGATAGTTATGCTGCATCCCAAGTAGACCCTTTAGTATTAGCAGAATCACTCCTTTTAGTAGTCAGTACAACCCCCGTATTATCAGAAATTTGCTGTGCTGCGTTGGGTTCTGGTGGTATTGGCGATCGCTTAGAACAAAGAGTAGAAGCTCTCTTGACACCGCCAGAACCAGCCCCCAAATTGAATTGGCTGTCTTGGAATCGCTTCCTTTTAGCCTTTCTACCATTAATAACTGTAATATTTCACACTTAGTCAGTTACAAAACCTTTTTAATAAACATCAATCTCTCGGCCCGAAATCTTTCCCCGCGTCAATCAAACCCATGGGAAGCATATGGTAGTGGATCAACAAGCCCCAATTCAGTAAAAGCCGCAAGCCGTAAGCGACAAGCATCACATACGCCACAAGCTACATCACCGCCAGCATAGCAAGACCAAGTAAGTTCCCAAGGAACTCCCAAATCGTTGCCTAAGCGAATAATTTCGGTCTTTTTCAAATCGATCAAGGGTGCAACAATAGTAATCGGTTTCCCCTCACGCCCTTGTTTAGTTCCTAGACGAAAAACTTCTTGCATTGCCTGGATATAATCAAGACGACAATCAGGATATCCAGAGTAATCTAAGGCATTAACCCCAATATAAACGCACTCAGCTGCGATCGCCTCCGCATAACCAAGAGCAAAGCTCAAAAAAATGGTATTACGCGCCGGGACATAGGTGACAGGAATATTTTGAGACATCTCATCTAGAGAACGCTCTTGTGGTAAATCTATAGCATCGTCCGTCAGTGCTGAACCACCCCATTGTCTTAAATCAAAGCTAACCACTTGATGTTGTACTACTCCAGCTTGCTGAGCGACAAGGAGGGCAGACTGTAACTCTCGTCGGTGTCGCTGCTGATAATCAAAGGAAATAGCGTGACACTCACATTGATCTACCTTCGCTTGATACAAAATTGTGGAGGAGTCTAGCCCCCCAGACAACAGAATTACAGCTTTCATCTCGGTTGCACCGTTTGAACTTAAAAATCGCTAATCACGCCCCAAATGCAAAACTCAGTTTTAAAATTTAATAAAAATACATACTACTTTTTGTATAAAGTGTAAAAACGGATCGTTTTTGAACTGTCTGTACAAAAGACAGCTAGATTACGGGAACTGATTATAAACTTTGAAATTCTTCATAAACAGAACCTCTATGTTACCATCTGGATGGTTTTAGACGGATCGTAGGTGGCATTTCTGTATAAACGCCAACGGCCGTAGCGTCTCTAAATTTGGTGGTTGAGGAGAGAATAATAGTGCAAGATAGCATGTCAGTGGCAGAACCGAATCTATACACACAGCGCAACCAGCCACGACCAATCCGCATAGGCGTGATTGGGGTGGGTAACATGGGACAACATCATACTCGCGTACTCAGTTCAATGAAGGATGTTGAACTAGTCGGAGTAGCTGATATCAATGTCGAACGGGGGATAGAAACCGCAAGCAAGTACAAGGTACGTTTTTTTGAAGATTACTGCGATCTGCTACCCCATGTAGAAGCAGTTTGCGTCGCCGTTCCTACCCGTCTGCATTACGCCGTAGGCATTAATTGTCTATTGGGGGGGGTTCACGTTTTGATTGAAAAACCGATCGCTGCTAGTATTTCGGAAGCAGAATCCTTAGTCAATGCCGCGGCCGAGTCTCAATGCATCCTGCAAGTAGGTCATATTGAGCGTTTCAATCCGGCATTTAGAGAATTGAGCAAAGTACTCAAAACAGAGGAATTATTGGCGCTAGAAGCTCACCGCATGAGTCCTTACTCAGATCGAGCAAACGATGTTTCAGTAGTGCTGGATTTAATGATCCATGACATTGACCTACTTTTGGAACTAGCCGCCTCTCCAGTAGTAAAGTTAACTGCTAGCGGTACTCGTGCCCTAGACTCTGGTTATTTAGATTACGTAACTGCCACCTTGGGATTTGCCAACGGTATTGTTGCCACTTTAACTGCCAGTAAAGTCACTCACCGCAAAATTCGGCGTGTCGTCGCCCATTGCAAAAACTCATTTACTGAAGCAGACTTTCTTAAAAATGAAATTTTGATTCACCGACAAACCACAGCTAATTCTCTAAGCGATCACCGACAAGTATTTTACAAGCAAGATGGATTAATTGAAAAAGTTTATACCAGTAATATTCAACCTTTGAGTGCAGAATTAGAACATTTTGTCAACTGTGTCCACGGAGGCAATCAACCCTCCGTAGGTGGTGAGCAAGCTCTTAAAGCCCTCAAATTGGCCAGTTTAATTGAGCAAATGGCACTAGAAGACAGAGTTTGGAACCCATTAGACTGGCAATCGGAATCAAGAGTACAATCATTGACCCCGACAGTTTAGTAGTCTTTGAAGAAGAGAAAAGACGCGGGGAAATCTGCATTCTCCGCGTTTATGTGTATCTTCCTGATGCGTCGAACCTTTAGATCCTCTCTAGTACTTTTTGTAAAGAGACTAGGAGGATCTAAATATTAATTCGTAATTCGTGATTTTTAAGATGCATAGCAACATTCTGATGCTGATACCATTTCACTTTAATATACAAATACATGAGTAAGGGTTTAGCATTGCTAGACCCTTACGAAAGATTTCTGTGTATCAGGATTTTTTTTGAATTGGTATGAGTAGTTTTTGGCAAACTATCCCAGTTCTATAAAGACACATCTGAAGACCAATTTAGTATGAAAAAAAGAAAAATACATTCAAACCTGAAAATCCTTTATTAGTTACGAATTACGAATTACCACTTAAGGAATTAACTCAATGCTTGAATGGATAACTAACACCATTGCAAAATTTGACTATTGGGGAATTGCCCTGCTGATGTTCTTAGAAAACCTTTTTCCCCCCATTCCTTCAGAATTGATTATGCCACTGGCAGGATTTACAGCAAGAGCAAAACCCGACAAGCTCAATATCATTGGCGTATTTTTTGCGGGACTTTTAGGTTCCGTCCTGGGGGCGCTGATTTGGTACTATCCTGGGAAATTTTTAGGCGAAAGGCGTTTGAGGGCTTGGGCTGACAGATATGGGAAATGGCTAGCTGTATCCAGCAATGACATTACCAAGGCTAAACGTTGGTTTGATCGGCAAGGCAGTAAAGCAGTGTTAATTGGTCGCCTTGTACCAGGAATCCGCACCTTAATTTCTGTGCCAGCAGGTATTAGCAATATGCCCATACTACCATTTTTATTTTATACAACACTAGGTAGCGCTGCTTGGGTAGGTCTGCTAACATACTCAGGTTACGCATTGGGTAGTCAGTATCAACTTGTGGATGAATACCTTGCTCCTGTATCAAAAATTGTGCTGGGAGTTTTAGTTCTAGCATTTGGTGTTTGGGTACTCAAGCGCCAACTCAAAAGCAATAGAAGATGATACACAGCTGCTTTTAGTTGAATGTGGGGGTTACATCTGTTCAAAATTCGCCTACACTATGCCAAATAATACTAAATGCGCGATCGCTCAAATTTAGTTTGAGCGTACTTCTAGCTACACTTAGCGAAGCCTGTAATTTCTGGTAACTCGCATTTTTGTAAGATGAGCATGACAACTTTTTAAGTCAGGACTAGGAGCTTTTATTCATGACAGACCAACCTTCCGCCGCCACTCCAATTAATGCAGCTGCCATACCGATGAATAGGGTATCGGCATCTACTCCCTTAAATGCTGTTAATTCTCCCAAACCCAGCACAGGCTCAGGGAAAACCATTCTCAGTGTCGATTTAGGTAGAACCTCCACAAAGACTTGTGTCAGCCGCGAACCAGGCAATGTGGTATTCATACCTGCCAACGTCAAGCAAATGTCCATAGAACAAGTACGTGGGGGTGTTTTTGAAGCCAGAGCTACCGATCCTCTGATGGATTTGTGGCTAGAGTATCAAGGCAATGGTTACGCTGTTGGTCAGCTAGCAGCAGATTTTGGAGCTAATCTAGGCGTCGGCCAATCTAAAGTAGAGGATGCATTAGTCAAAGTTTTGGCGTGTGCTGGCTACTTCAAACTTAAAGACGATATTTCTGTTGTTTTGGGCTTGCCTTTCCTTTCTTTAGAGCAATTTGAACGGGAAAAAGCTCAGTTAATTAGCCAAGTAGGTGGCCCCCATGTGTTGAACTTCCGGGGCGAATCCTTATCGCTGAATGTTAGCAAAGTTTGGGTAATGCCAGAAGGCTATGGTAGTCTTTTGTGGTCTGAAGCTCAACCGAAGAAAGGCCCCAGCCCAGATTTTACAAAAATATCGGTAGCGATCGTTGATGTGGGACATCAAACTATTGATCTACTAATGGTAGACAATTTCCGCTTTGCTCGAGGTGCTTCTAAGAGTGAAGACTTCGGCATGAACAAGTTTTATGAACTAGTAGCACACGAAATCGATGGGGCAGATAGTCAATCTCTGGCGTTGATTTCCGCTGTTAACAAAGCCAAAGGTGAACGTTTTTATCGTCCCAAAGGTGCCAGCAAGCCCGCTAATTTAGATGATTTTCTCCCTAACCTGACAGAGCAGTTTTCTCGAGATATTTGTGGTCGTGTTCTCGCTTGGTTGCCAGAACGCGTTACCGACGTGATTCTGACTGGCGGTGGTGGTGAGTTTTTCTGGGAAGACATTCAACGTCTACTCAAAGAAGCAAAGATTAATGCTCATTTAGCAGCACCCTCTCGGCAGGCGAACGCTTTGGGGCAGTATATTTATGGAGAGGCACAATTGTCCTCTACTCGCGCTGCTAGGGCCTAAAACTGATGTTCCAATGGTCAAAAAAGGTAGTTAAATCCGTGACGTTCAATCCAGGGGTTGCTGACGAAAGCTTGCTAGAGCAAGTCGAAAGTCATTTGGAGAAACAACCCGATAAGTCTTTCAGTGACCTCTGTAAAGAGGCATTGTGGCAATCTTTGTGTGTACCGGAATCTGTACGACCTAGTCCAAAAACAGCAGCAACAGCACCCGTTGAACAACAAATTGCTGAACTGCAACGTCAAATGGCTGGCCTTGAGGAACGTTTTTTTGCAAAGGAATCTCATCGTTTGCAGGCAATAGAACGCCATATCCTACAACTTTCCCAACAAGTTGCACAGTTGGCGCTCATAATCAACGAACGATCGCAAATTCCATCTCCAATCCCATCTCCAATTCCACCAGAGATAGTCAATAATACCGCTCATCCAGTTGCTGCGCCTCCGCAAGAGGTTGACCCCGTAATTAGTCGCCTCAGCGAGTACCTTGATGATTTCTAGCGAAAAATCAAGATTGTGAGCAGCTTTTTATCTGAGCATTAATCCTTAATAGTTTTGACTATTAAGGATTATTAATTTATTGGTTATTCGGTAATTTTTATGTTTTTGAAAGCTCAAAACGCCTGCTAGCTTAACTGTCCCCTATGCCCTGTTCCAATATTTGAGAAGCGATCGCTCCACTCCCAACCAGTTACCAATCTGTACCAAGCCACCAACTAACAGTTTTTGAACTATTAACGGTGGGCCAACGAGAATTGTGTCTGCTTTCTTCAGTAATAGGGCAAAGTAAAGTAAATTTGTCGGCATCCCTTCATGGTTTACCTTGCCGTCAATTGCTAGACCAAACAGTCCCCTGATAAACTGCTCAAATTGTCCCACAGGTTGGTTTTCACTCGTATAAGTTACCCAATCATCAGAGTTATTACGGAAACTGTGGTGCATCAAAGCTGGAACATGTAAACTTTCTCCTGCTTTTAATGTCCGCCAATTTCCCTTGCGACCAACCTCCATTTCCAGACAACCTTTAAGTACAGTAAATGTTTCACTCATGCGAGTGTGATAATGCAGTGGGCTACCTTTAGATCCTGGAGGCAAGTCAAACTGGATCTTTGCATACATCCCACCGCTTGCTTGAGTTGAGTGCAAAATAGTCATGCGATCGCCCGTCACAGGATTTACAATGACTTCTAGTTGTTGAGATGTAATCGCATTAGCAGAATGAATTTGTGTATTTGTAGATGTCATAGTGGAAAACTCCTTACTTTGAATTTTTGTCTGCACAGTACTATTTGACTACATTTTCACTATTGCGTGTGTAACACGAGTTGACCAAGAAGAACAGATGCTGCTTGAGAAATTTGGTGATGAGTATCAAGCCTACAAACAACGTACAAAGCGATTAATTCCCTATCTGTTCTAAATATCAGCAAGAAGAGAGCAGATCAATATTTTTACATATTTTTGCTATACATTTACGTAATAAATAACACGTTAAAACCGCAAAAATTACTCTCCCCCAGCCCCTAATCCCTAGCCCCTAGACCCTACTCCCCACTCCCCATTACCCCTAATCCCCACTCCCTCCGGGAGCGGGGGCCCCGAGTTCCCCACTCGCCATTTTTAAGCTAGATTCTTTTTTTACTTTATACACTGTATAAATGCTAGAATCCTCAAGGAAGACAGTTAGGATACCCCGATGCCAGTTGTAGCTAACTCAATTAAGTTTGGTACAGACGGCTGGCGGGGCGTTATCGGTGATGAGTTCACCTTTGAACGCCTAGCCCTAGTCGCACCAGCCGCTGCAAAAGTATTATATGATACCTATTTCCCTACAGTGGGTAGCCGGACAATTGTAGTCGGCTATGATCGCCGCTTTATGGCGGAAGACTTTGCTCGTGTTGTTGCCAATACTGTCGCCGCGATAGGATTTGATGTGTTACTAAGCGAGACATATGCCCCAACACCGGCTTTTAGTTGGGCCGCAAAACAACTCAATGCTTTGGGGGCGCTAGTAATTACAGCCAGTCATAATCCTGGAAGATATTTAGGATTAAAAGTCAAGGGTGCTTTTGGGGGATCAGTGCCACCAGAGGTAACAAAGGAAATAGAAGCACTGTTATCGCAGGAATTGCCACCTGCAACCACCCCAGGCAAGCAAGAGAATTTTAATCCTTGGCCTAGTTACACCCAAGCCCTAAAAGGCAAAGTCGATATTGCCAAAATTAGAGGCGCGATCGCCTCTGGTAAACTAACGCTATTTGCTGATGTGATGCATGGTGCAGCTGCAGGTGGATTGGCGAAATTACTGACAGAGCAGGTAAAAGAAATCAACAGTGAACGTGATCCTTTATTTGGTGGTGGTGCGCCAGAACCCTTACCGAAATACCTTTCACGCCTATTTGAAATCATCAAAAGCCATCAAGAAAGCGATAGTTCAGGTTTGACAGTAGGGTTAGTCTTTGATGGAGACTGCGATCGCATAGCCGCCGTCGATGGAGAAGCCAATTTCCTAAGTTCGCAAATATTAATCCCGATATTAATTGACCATTTAACTAGACGGCGTAACTTTCAAGGGGAAATCGTCAAAACTGTCAGCGGTTCTGACTTGATACCCCGCGTAGCAGCGTTACATAATCTGTCAGTGTTTGAAACTCCTGTGGGTTATAAATACATCGCTGACAGAATGTTAGCAGCACAGGTACTATTAGGTGGTGAAGAGTCAGGAGGAATTGGCTATGGTAGCCACATCCCCGAACGTGATGCCCTACTATCAGCACTATATGTTCTAGAGGCAATTGTAGAATCTGGGCTGGATTTGGGCGAATATTATCGTCAGCTACAGGAAAAAACAGGTTTTAATTCAGCATATGATCGCATCGATTTACCCTTAGCAAGCATGGAAGTGCGATCGCGTCTTTTACAACAACTGCAAACCCAACCCCTAACAGAAATTGCAGGCAAAACAGTGATAGATTGCCAAACAATTGACGGCTACAAGTTCCGCTTAGAAGACAACAGTTGGTTAATGATTCGGTTTAGCGGTACCGAACCAGTTTTGCGCCTCTACTGCGAAGCACCTACACTCGAACAGGTGCATCAAACTCTCGCTTGGGCGAAACAGTGGGCAGGGTAAAATTAGTTATTAGTCATTTGTCCTCTATTCTTTGATCAATGACTATTAAAATTCGGAGATTGTTCGATGAAAGCAACCGTTTACCATGCCCCTGGTGATGTCCGTGTGGAGACCGTTCCCGATCCCATTATTCAACAGCCCACAGATGCCATTGTTCGGATCACTCACGCTTGTATCTGCGGCTCTGACCTTTGGTTCTATCGGGGTGAGGAAGAGTGGCAACCGGGTTGGCGAACCGGACACGAATGGATGGGAATTGTGGAAGAAGTCGGCTCTCTTGTTCGCACGGTGAAGAAGGGCGATCGCGTCCTCGCTCCCTTTGCGTTTTCCGATGGTACCTGTGAGTTCTGCCATAAAGGCATCCAAACCGCTTGCATACATGGTGGTTTTTGGGGAACCACGAATGATGGTGGACAAGCAGAAGCCATCCGTTCGCCCTTGGCCGATGGCACATTAGTGGCCATTCCCAAAGCTGTTGAGAATGATGATGACCTCCTCACCGCCATTCTACCGCTCACCGATGTGATGTCAACTGGACATCATGCCGCCGTTTCAGCAGGTGTCCGCACAGGTAGCACAGTTGCAGTTGTGGGTGATGGTGCTGTGGGGTTGTGTGGCGTGCTTGCCGCTAAACGCCTCGGTGCTGAACGCATCATTATCTTGGGGCGGCACGAATCGCGGCTAGAGATTGCACGACGGTTTGGTGCAACGGATGTCGTCAGCAGTCGAGGGGAAGAAGCGATCACGGCTGTGAAAGAGATGACCCAAGGCGGTGGAGAGTCGGTACTGGAGTGTGTTGGTAGTGAGTCAGCAATGGCAACGGCGATCGGCATTGCACGTCCTGGTGGAGCGATCGGCTATGTTGGCGTGCCGCACGGCAGCGGACAGAATTTCAATCTGAGTCGTTTATTTATGAATAACATCACATTGCGAGGCGGGGCTGCACCTGCCCGTGCTTACATTCCAGAATTGCTAGCCGATACTGTGGCAGGCAAACTCAACTCCTCTGCTGTTCTCGATTTAACCGTCGATCTCGACAGTGTTCCCAGAGGGTATGCTGCAATGGATAGTCGGGAAGCGATCAAAGTCATGGTACGCCCTTAAAGAACCTGACTTACTAATTTAAGTGCCTTGGCGAAGCCTTGCCGAAGGCATCGCCTGGTTCATAATTAACGCGAAAGAACGTCACCGACCAATGACAAAACTATTAGTAGTAGCCACAGGTAATCCAGGTAAGCTACAAGAAATGCAAGCTTACCTTGCAGATTCTGGATGGGAGTTGACCCTCAAACCAGAAGAATTAGACATTGAAGAGACAGGCGATACCTTTGCAGCTAATGCCTGTTTGAAAGCATCCCAGGTAGCTTTAGCAACTGGAGAGTGGGCGATCGCCGATGATTCTGGCTTAGAGGTAGATGCCCTCAATGGCGCACCAGGAGTATATTCTGCCCGTTATGCCCCAACCGACTCAGAACGTATTGCCAGGGTATTGCGGGAATTAGACGGTGAAGTGAATCGGCAAGCCCAATTTGTGTGTGCGATCGCGATCGCATCTGCCGATGGGGCGATCGCTTTTAAAGCTGAAGGCATTTGTCGTGGAGAAATTCTTCATACTCCCCGTGGTGATGGTGGTTTCGGCTACGACCCAATTTTTTATGTTCCAGAAAAGCAATTGACCTTTGCACAGATGTCGCCAGAATTGAAAGGGTCAATTAGCCATCGTGGTCAAGCTTTTGCAGCCCTACTCCCTCAATTGAACAAATTATGACCTATCATTGCGCTTGGCGCGATCGCCCAAAAGGTAATGGCAAAGACAGCAAGTATCGAGGGGAAGACCGTGTTTTTTCTGGAGGATGGACAGTAATAAGTATAGTATAAAAAAGAACAGGAAATCGGAAAACTGTTCCCTGTTCCCTTCTTTGAAAAATCCTACTTAAGTAGGCACAACTACCCCTGGTGATGGCGTTAAAGGTTTAGCACCCATGTCTGCTAACACGTTGACTGCTATTTGCTTGGCGCGAGGGTCTTCGCGTGGATCTTTAACACCAAAACTATCTAGTCCCCACATCCATTGAATTGAGCCTGTAGAAAATACTTTGCCACCACTGCTGGCAGTGTAACGAACGGCATGTGCAATCTCGTATGTAGTTTGTCCCATGACATCTAGATCTTGACCATCAAAATCAACTGGTGATTCAGCAAGGATGACTAACCCAGGTGGAGTAAAACCATTGTTAACAATTCCGTCCCATTCAAAACCTACTAGTCGTTCTAGTTTGTCACCATTTTTGAGACCTGTATTGGCGTAGTAAGGATCATCGCTTTTTTTGACGACAAAATCATATCCGCCGTAGACAATATTGCGATCGCCTGTGTACATTACTCCCAAGAGAGCATTTTCCGGCTGATTATTCTGTGGGCTGCGGAATTTATTAGTTGGTGCGATCGGATCTTTATCCCACTTCTCTTTGTAACAAACCATAACTCGATTGGGTTGTCCATCACTTGATTCCTCAAACCGGACTCGCCAATAAGCGGTATTCGCTGAGAAAAATGCCAAGTTTGTTGGTGGGTTAGCGTCACGGGCTTGCTCGACATTTAGCCGTTCTTCCATTGACCAGTATTCATCATGACCAACCGACAAAAAGACCTTGTGCTGGCGTAGTAACAGTGGGTTGGAATGGATATCAAGATTAGTCACGTATAACACGTCATAGCTTTGAGATTCCAACCACCGAATCATATTAAATTCCCAGCGAAGGATATTGTTAAACTGGATGTCATCAAGTGCTTGGGAAAATGGTCGGTCAAAAGAGACTTTCCAGGCTTTTGTGAAGTTATTGGAGTTGAAATCATACAAGCTGTAACCACCATACTTGTTATATGCTTGGTGGTTGGTAAAGCTGCTCTGGAATAAAACATCAGATTTAGCATTGTCATGACGCACCACAAACCACACCTGTGACTGCTTACCGCTGGTTTTATCAGTCAGCTTGGCAATGTACAAACCGCTAGTCCAATCAGCACCTACTTGTAAGGTGTAGGAAGTTGCCCACTTACATTCGACAAGGCGAGTACTAGGGTCTGTAATTTCACATTTAGGTTGTTTGAAGCCATTAAGAAAACCACTACTAACCATCAGTCTTGCGCCTGTGCCTGCGTAGTAACCTAAACGATACACATCAATCGAAAACTGTCCATCTTGCAGCAAAGAAACTTTAATATCTAATGAACCACCCTTATTGACGCTAGTTGCTGATGCATAACCAGCAACCTCATTACCAGCCATTTTCTCAAAGGGAATTTGCCATGCTGTTGTGCCAGTTTTTTGATTTTCTAAATAGATAGCGTTGGTTGTTGCTAGTGTAGCGGTGGCAGTAAAATTGGTGCTGCCAATACCAGATGCTGTGGCTTTAACAGTGATTTTACCAACGGAAGTTCCCAAAGTTAGCTTGGTGCTTGCGTGACCGTTCGCATTAGTGACCGCACTAACAGGTGAAACCGAACCACTACCACTAGTGATTGCAAAATTAACTTTCACACCTGCTTGAGGTTGACCAGCACTGTTTTTTACTTGAACAGTTAAAGCTTGAAGCAATACAGTTCCAGTTTTGCCACTTTGGTTATCACCACCCACTTTCGTGATCGTAGCCACAGCGTTAGCAACGAAGACAACATCACGAAAATAGTTGTTGTTTTGGAAAGAGTCTTTGGGGAAAACACCTGGATTTCCAAATACTCCATTATTACCATCAGCTACCGTTTTCAGATCAAGGTTAGTAATTGAAGTGCCTAATCCATTATTAGTAACAGCAAAAAAACCATTGGTGTTGACAGAGACAACATATGTTGTATTAGCTTGAATACTGAGTGGAGTAGTGAGAGTTTGTTGCTGCCAACCTGAAGCAGTTTCATTGGAGAATGTAACTTTGGCTAGGACAGTACCTGTTGCTGACCAGATTGTACCAGTATGAGTTCCAGTTTCATTAGTCGCTTTCCAATAGCGAATAGCGTTAATTTTACCAGGCTTAGTACTCTGAAACTTCATGCCTAGCTCATACTTAGTACCACTATCGTTAGCATTTTTGTTATTCGGTTCTTGGTTGGTAAAGACAGATTGAGGTTGACTCATAATTGTGATTCAACTTTTTGGGTGTGTTCTATTTTATCTACTCATTTACAACTTCTAATTTCTGAAAATGACGAAAAAATTTTTAAATTTTTTTGAGATTATTTGTGTTTGCACTGCTACTTAAGTAGTTAAAAATTAACTCTTAATAAATCTTCAATATGCAAAAAAATATTTTCCTTGTCAGTCATTGAACTGGTACTCAGTGGAGATTTTAAAACGTTGATTTTAGCGATTGTTTTTATAGTTAACACTTTTAAAATCAGGTTTTATTCATACTTCATGTACTAAACATAGCTATCTTTTTTGATAACCAATTCAATCTATAAAATACATATCTATTTTGATTATTTTCCAAAATCTCAGAAATTTTTAAGTGTTTTTACTTATCTTGAATGTATTAAAATAAATTAAAAGCTTTCCAGCAACCGATCAAATGTTGTAAAGAGATTGCGTGCAGAGCTTACTTTACATGTATTTCAAAAATCAAATCTGATTGCTGTAATAGAAAACATACTCGCACAAGGCGGTTTTGGGATCACCTATTTAGCTGTCGAGCTTAGGAATGGGAATCTAATCGTTTTGGGGCGATACCTACGGTGGTAAACTACGCGCTTTATGCCTGATACTTTCTGGAAGTATTATGGAGGCGTAGATGCTGCATCGGCTTGTCGTTAGACATCACTACTTTATTTGATGATTAAGATAGTGATTTTACATCATGTTAATACCTTGAGTTGATAGATTTCCTTGTTCTCTAATTTCATCCCAATTAATTACGGCCACCCAGACATTTTCTTCATGAGAATATTGAACAATTCCATCAACTTCTAAATCCTCACTATAAAATGTCAAATGTAAATTATCTTGCAACCAAATTTTTTGATGGGCTAAATCTTCAATAGTGCCAGTACAATTAAGTCGCAGACGACCTTGAAAATCAGCATTATGAAAATCAGCAAAAATTCTAGGTATATCCATAACTTTTAATATTAATCAAATATTCAAGTTGACTTGGCCGGAGTTACTCCACTTGGATGAGTTCCAAACCCACACTCAATATCTTCTGGTCGATTCCGTCCACCACGAACAACTAATGCTTCGTCTGGTATTGTTTCTACAATCACAGGTAATTTTAATTTTTTCTCCCAAGTAGCATATCAGAAAATGGTAGGTTGGATTTCTTTATTCAACCCAACAAATACATTGAGAATGTTGGGTTTCCTTACGTCAACCCAAACTACAAAATCTGCAAGTAGAATAGATGCGATCGCCTATGGTAAAATGTAAGCGATCGCTACAAATCAACTCACAATCAACCAAAATACCTGACTTCTCCAAGAAGTCGGGGATTTGATCGCTTTGTGGCGATCGCAATAAAATTTGATAAGTAATTTAGTTAAGATAATATTTAAGATCACAGTATATAGAATATTATGATCGCTGTTGATCTGCTTTATTAACAGGCTATTATCACCAATATACAGGGATGTTTTTTATTAAACAATTCAAATTTGTTTGGAGGATAATCCTACCAGCGCTGCTAATTTTGATTGTTGTTTTAAATCTTCTACAACCATCCGTAAAATCTACTGACTTGCCAACATCTAGGCAAAAAAATAATCCGATAGCTATTGAAAATCAAAAAGCAGGTACTTGGGAATGGCAATTAACCAATCCTGCTGTTAAGCGAGAAATCGAAGGGTATGCTTCTCTAACTAGCGTTAATCGAGGTGATGAAATTAAGTTTTTTGTCAACACAAAAGAACCAAAATATACTATTGAAATTTTTCGGATGGGCTGGTATGGCGGTGCAGGTGGACGACAGATAACACCTGCAATTGTTCGCAATGGAATCAAGCAACCACCGCCAATTATAGATGTAGCAACTGGTTTAATTGAATGCGATTGGCAAGACCCATATACATTAAAAATTCCTCAAGATTCCAATAATTCTACAGAGTGGACAAGTGGATTTTATTTAGCAAAATTAACTGCTAGCCAGAGTGGGAAACAAAGCTACATCATTTTTGTAGTCCGCGATGATAGCCGCCCTTCTGACATTCTTTTTCAATCAAGCGTCACCACTTATCAGGCTTATAACAACTGGGGCAGCATGTCGCTTTATCGTTGGAATAGTCGCGGTAAACAAGCACAAAAAGTATCTTTTAATCGCCCCTATGCGCGTAGTCCATCTCGGCTAGCAGCTTATGGAGTGGGAGCAGGAGAGTTTTTGACTAACTTCCAACCACCAAAGAGAACTTCTAACGCTGGGTGGGAATATAACATGGTTAGATGGCTAGAACGTGAAGGTTATGATGTTACGTACTGTACTGATATTGATACACACAATAATCCTTTAGATATACGAACTGGCAAACCGATACTCTTTTTGCATAAAGCATTTCTTGCAGTAGGTCATGATGAATATTGGTCGTGGCAGATGCGGCAAAATGTACAAGCAGCACGGGAAGGTGGCGTCAGCCTGGGCTTTTTTTCTGCTAACACTTGTTATTGGCAGATTCGTTTTGAGCCTAGCCTGATTACCCAAGATATAAATCGTACTATTGTTACTTATAAAGAAAGCTTTGCTCTAGATCCCTTTTTTAGGGATAAAAATCCGATTAATGATTATCTGGTGACTACTCTTTGGCGAAAAGAACCTGTGAAGCGCCCAGAAGATGCTTTGATTGGAGTGATGTATGAAACATTTCAAGTCAACGCTGATATTGTGGTTAACGAAACAGCACCAGATTGGTTGCTTGTGGGTACGCAACTCCAGCAAGACAAAACAGTATCTTTGCGAGCAAATAGCAAAGCACATTTGAAAGAAATGCGCCTCGTAGGATTGTTGGGCTACGAAGTCGATCGCATGTTTGGGAATGCGCCTGCTAACACGATTCGGATTGCCCATTCACCTTTTCGCTACAACGGTGGTACGAGATACTCAGATATGACCGTTTATACTACAAAATCTGGGGCCACAGTGTTTGCTACAGGTTCTATGCAGTGGAGTTGGGGATTAGATGATTACAATACAACGCAATTACGTCCCTCGGTTTTGAGTGCCGATGCTCAAGCAATTACACGTAATGTACTTGCCCAAATGTTAGATGAATCATAAACTAATATGCGAAGTTGCAGATTCTTGGGTTAAGTTTTTGGCATACTTACGGGAGATAAACCTGCGATCGCCTTGAGGTTCTGACAACGAATCAATTCGTTAAAATCTAAACCAGAACGCCCTTCAATTTTGGCTACTGTTTCAATCGCAGATAATAGATGCAGCGCGGCTTCGCTTTCTGTGTAACCACGGCGCTGTGCAATCTTAATGGCTGCTGTATCAGCGTTTAACTCTGAGTCTTGAGATTTATTGATGCGCCAAATCCGCATTAGCGCGATCGCACTCAATCCCCCAGCTACTGCTATACCTACTACATCTGCTTGTGTTGATTCTACTAATCCGCCTAACAAGCCAGCTAGTACTAAACCTTGATAAACATCCGGTTTAAACCACCTTACCCCCGTCAACCAGCTAACCATATGCAATAGCAGCAAGTCGCGTTGTGGTTTCGCCAGACGACGCCACAAATCAAAATTAATATATATAGGTCGCGCCTGATTCCAGGGTAAGGGGAAAGAGGCGTCAATAACCTTTTTTTGCTCTGGTTTGCTGACAATTTTGGTTGTCATTCGACCAGAAGCAGGCATTACATCTAATAAGCGACGAATTTCAACATTTGGCTCCATAATTTTAATTATTAGCCATAATCTACATAGTAACTAAATCTGTTAAAAATAAGTTTTTATGTTAATCTTTAGTTTATGATAAATTTCCATAGTCTATGTGGGGCTGAAGTAAGAATCTCCCGCTACAAGCGAAGCTGTCTTCGGCGAGAGTGTTAATAAGAGATAACCAAAGCCATAAGAATATTAATTGAGCAAATTTATATTACTTTTTTTCCCAATTTCCAAACGTTCAGGTTTTGGATTATCGCTGAGATTAGGCTTTTAATTACATGGACGCTTTTGCCCTCATCCCGCCTGAATGGACAAATAAGGCAATACATGCTTACGAATTTTGTTGTCCTAACTGCCACTCAAGTAGCTTAGAAGCTACAGCTGTTTGGTTGAATCGGCGATCGCCTGTAACTACAGTAGACTACCGTCGCAAATGGCAGGAGTTTTATAATTGCCATTGTGGTTGTGTATGGTGGGCTTGGAGTAGCGATCGTCCCCCAAATAATTTATCTAATCAACCAGATTGTCATCCTAAATAGCTTTTTTCTATGCAAAAGCCCACATAACAGTGGGCTTTTACTCGGTGCTGTTTAACAACGTGTAACCAATTCTAGAAATTGAAAGTAGTACGCAATGTGCCTACATAAATGGTGTCGTTGTTGTCGTTGTGTTCAGGATTGAAGATCACCAACAAACCAGGGGTAACAGCAATGTTATCAGTTAGTTTCACTTTGTAGAGACCTTCTAAATGATAGGAAGTGTCTCGATCTTCTCTGGCGTCAACGTCATTGCTGGTGAGTTTGGGTGGTTGACCAAAGATTACACCAAGCACATTACCTTCTCTACCAAAGTCTTTCAAACCAAGGGTAGCAGCCCAATAAAATGCTTCTGCTTCATCGTCAGTCACTTGAGACTCAATAGTACTGAAACCAACCCAACCACCAACGCTCAATTTTGAACTAGCTTGGAAGTTAGCTTGTACACCATAGTTGTCAGATACAGTAGCAACTCTCCCAAATGGTTGGTTAGCAAAACCACTACCTGTGCTAGCAAACAAGTTGACGTTACTTTCGTTGTTTTGGTATGTACGAGCATAGGTGAGACCAACGCTCAAAGCCTGACTGGGTTTGAAAGCTAGCTGACCAAAGATAGTGCTAGCACCATCAAGAACGCCATTACCATCAACTGGATTGTTACCGGTGGGTGCTAAATAAGCTCCTGTTAAAGTCAAAGGCCCTTTGGGATTGAATTCAACAGTTAAACCAGCACCGCCGGAACCTTGGCGATAAATGGGGCTAAAACGTCCATAGCGGGAGATTGAACCCGAACCAGAACTAGCAAAGTCAGGGTTAAAGGTGAAGGTGTTTTCGTAGAGTTCAGCACCACTAGCATCAACCTTCACCCGAATTGCCTCACTCAGGTTGAAAGCATAGTTGAGTTTATCAACAACAACACTGTTACCGTTATCACCGTCAAATGACAGACGAGTCATGCTAGTACCAGTGATGTTGGGTCTGGGACTAGTTGTTGAGGTGCTTCCACCGTCAAATTGGACAATATTTGCGGCTTGTAAACGGGTTTGCAATCTGTCTGTTCCAGTGAAACTGGTGTACAAGTTCAAACGAACCCGATCAGAGAAAGTGATGTTGTCGTCTAAGTCGGCATTGTTGTCTGGATTAGTGTCAGTATCAGCCCTAGTGTCACCAAAAGGTGTAGCCGCGTTGAAAATCACTTCCCCAACCAACTTGGTGGTGGTAGAGAACTGATTCGCTTCCAATTCAGCGGTGCGGGCTTCTAGACCATCTACTCGACCGCGCAGGGTTGCTAATTCAGCAGAAAACTCTTCTTGCAAGCGCTGTAAAGTAGCCAAGTCCTGTTTTGTGACCAAATCAGCTGTAGCTGTGGCAATTAGTTCGTTAACTCGGTCTAAACAAGCATTCAAACCAGCAGCAAATTCATAACGGGTCAAAGCACGATTACCACGGTAAGTGCTGTTGGGATAACCTGCAATACAGCCGTAACGCTCAACTAGAGACTGTAAAGCTTGGAATGCCCAATCTGTTGGCTGTACATCCGAAAACTGAGAAACAGATGTTACCTGATCAAGACCGTTAGATTGCTGGGCTTGAGACAACTGAGCAACATTCGTAATTTGTTCGTTAGCCTCATCAGCTAGAGCGCCATTAGTAGCAAATAGTGTAGAAGCTAGAACAACTGGACTGATTTTGAGAACATTCCAGAATAGTTTTGTCATTTTTTTACTCTCACTCACACCTTAAATAAGTTCAATCATGGTAAAATTCTCTAAATAATTTTTTAAGGGATTTCACTCACGATTCCAGCGATGATTATACATTATTTGCGATGATTAACACAAGTCAATCATCTCTAATCGAAAGTTTCATTCGGTTAGTTTATTTGGTAAACATAGAACAATGCGACGTTTGTGGCGTATCAATAAACCTTCTTCTTCAAACTGTTGTAGAAGACGGGTAACAGTTACTCTTGTTGTATTTAATACCTCAGATATTTCCTGATGAGTAACATTTAGATCGATCAACTTACCCTGTTCCACGTCCCGGCCAAATTTTTCACTCAGCCATATCAAAAACTGCCATAACCGTAATGAGATCGGTTTGCGATGTATTATACTTAACAAACTATCTGCCTGTTGAATGTGGGACAGTAAAGCATTGACATCTTGATGCCAAAGATGAGGTGGTACGATACTTACTTCTACGCTGGTCAAACATTCAATTTGATAGGGTCGAACTGTAGACAAGGGATAACCAATTAAGTCTCCTAGTCCCCAGTAACCAAGAGTGATAAATGTTCCATCTTCGCTCCATGTTAGGGTACGAACTGCTCCACGCTCAATGCGCCAAAGTACGTCATTACGATATGGAATCACTTCTCGACGAGCGAAAAGCTGCTGATATAAATGCCCATTTACAGTAGATTCATTTGATGGAGTAGTAACTTCTGGCTGAGAATTTAAGGAATAAATCATTGCATGGTTCTCCATGACATTGCTGTTTTATTTAAGATTCATTCGGAGACATGCTGATAATTCTTTATAAGCAAGCATCTCGCGGTGGACTTAATAGCAGATCATATACTGTTGACATTTTGAAAGTTATTTTAAAAGTAAATAGTTGACGACACAGTTAACTTGAACTAACTTACGGATAGATTTTCTTAAAAATAGCCCTAATTGTTGACAGAGTGAGATATACTTTTGTTCTTTCGTTACGCTTTACTAAGCGTAAGTATTTAAATTGAAGTCTGGGAATAACTTAGTTACTAGAACTCAATAGGGTTTGAATGTGCTAATTTACTATTGATAAAACTTCCTTGAGCTTTGCTGCTAAACAAATCTCAAAAGTAGCTAAAACTTGTAGCACTTGAATTCATGCAAGACCAAGAATAATCTCGTAAGTTTAAGAAAAGGTAAGCTTTTAGTGAAATGTATGTTAGTTCACTATTTTTTAATTATCTCTGCAAGCTTTCGATGAGGGCAGTTATGATAAAAAATGTTTTGTTCAGCGTATCCTTGATGTCGATGAACTCATAAGACTTGTATGAATGAAGCATGGATTTCTCAACGCCGCACCTTTCAACTACCTGGATTGACTACTGATCGCCATGTCTCAGCACCTAATGAGCTTGATTTTACCGGATGTAACAAGCATCTGCTTTGTCTGTTGTTAAGCGACGGTAATCAACAAAAAATGACTCGTATCGGTGAACAAGAATCTCCAAAGCCTCAAATCAAAGGGGATTTCTGGATTTGTCCTGCTCAAATATCAGGACTTTGGGCATGGAACAGCACCGATGAATCACTAATGTTTGTAATTGACCCCCTGTTATTAAGTCGAACAGCACAAGAAGTAAGTGGATTGGATGCAAGCTATGTTGAATTGCTCAGTACAATAGGTGGGCGCGATCGCCAAATTCAAGCGATCGCTCACTTGTTTCAAACAGAATTGGATACGGGTGGCATCGGCGAATCACTTTACACCGAATCACTGACGCAAGTATTGATCGTTCACCTACTAAGACAATACTGTACGCTCCAACCTAAAATTCAGCAGATTGGGGAAAGTTATCCTCAACAGCGACTCCGGCCTGTGTTGGATTATATACACAGCTATTTAGATCAACCGCTTCATTTAGCTGAACTGGCAGCAGTTGCGGGTCTGAGTCAGTATCATTTTTGTCGATTATTTAAGCAGTCGATAGGTATCGCGCCTTATCAATATGTGCTGCAACAGCGAATGGAAAAAGCCAAGGAACTATTGCGTCAAAGAAAACACAAGATTGCAGAAATTTCTCTGCTCGTTGGCTGTACTGATCAAAGCCGCTTTGCTAGACAATTCAAGAAGCATTTTGGAGTGACGCCAGGGTTATTGCTTGATGAAGGGAACAGGTGAGCCAGCCTAGTCTTGGGAAACCCGCCCACGGCGATGGTTCTCCTTACATCTCTACACCCGTTTTCAAGTTAGAACTTTGCTATTGTGCGATCAATAGCAAGAATCACCTCAATCATTCCATAAATTCCGCAATAAACGCCTATCTTCTATCCCATAAATCAATTACACTTTCTAACAATTTAGGTAAGCTCCGCTTCGCTTCCTGACCCTAATATATTGAACCAAAATAACCAGTATGCATCGAGAAAAACTTGCTAAATGGCTACTTGTCGCTGCTGCAATTTCAACCCTGACGATTCCGATTGGTGTTGATGCAATTATATTGGCCAACGGTCACATGAATAACCCTGCTTGGTTGCCTCATGCCAAACTCCACTGTGCTATGTCGTTCTTTGCCGCTGCATCTCTAGGAAGTGCAGCCTTAGCAATTTTGAAAGTGCGTCCAACGAGCGATCGCTTTTCCATGGGGCTAGCTGCATTTCTTGGTTCTGCGTTTTGGATTGGGCTGATTGCTGCCGGATTTTGGCCGGGAACCTCCTACGGCTTTCTCAACGATCCGGTTCTGGGCAATATTCGTGAACCTGAAATAGGTGGAATCTCGATTTATCCAAATGTTGTAGCAGCTTTGATTACAATTGTGATTGCGATCATCGGCTATTGGTTAACCGCCCCAGCAAAGTTAACTGAGCGATAAATTACAGCAATCGCATAGAATCACCAACTTTCCCCGAATTGAATTTAACTGCCGAACAGATTTTTCAAGCTGCCAGTCTTCCGACATAGCAGCGAGGCATAACACTTCATGCGTGCGGATGGAACAAGGGCTATTTTCCTCATTAAGAACGTTGACCAGTAACAATGTATGCTACTCTTTGACCGATATTAGTGGCATGATCTGCCATGCGTTCTAAGCAGCGAATTGCTAGAGCCAATAGTACAATTGGCTCTACAATCCCTGGAACATCACGTTGGTGAGCTAAAGTTTGATAAACGCGATCGTAAGCATTGTCTACAGCATCATCTAGACGTTTTACACCCCGCCCTCCAACTTCGTCTAAATCTGCTAAAGCCACCAAGCTAGTTGCTAGCATAGCCTGTGCATGATGAGACATGACTGCAATTTCTGGTAAAGCAGCATGAGATGGATAGGGAAAAATTTTGATTGCTATCTCAGCTAAATCCTTAGCGTAATCGCCTATGCGCTCCAAATCTCGCACGAGTTGCATAAAAGCGCTTAAGCAGCGTAAATCTTGCGCTGTGGGTGCTTGCAGCGTCATGATTGCTGTACAGTCTGATTCTATTTGCTTATAAAAGCGATCAATTTTTTTATCTAATCGCGGAAGTTGCTCAGCTGCTATTAAATCACGGGCAAATAACGCTTGGTGGCTCAGGCGGAATGATTGTTCCACCAAAGCTCCCATACGTAATACATCCCGTTCTAAGCGCCTAATAGCGCGTTCCATTTGTGGTCTTTGAGGATTGGGAATATAAAGAACATTCACACTTGTAGTCTCAAACGTGAAGATATTATTCTTAAATATAATCTTGGCTTTGAGAGTTTGCCATCACCTCAGGTAGTTGAATTTGCATCCATGCACCACCTGTTTCTGGGTGATTCATAGCTTTAATTGAACCACCATGAGCGAGAACAATTTGCTGGACGATCGCCAAACCCAAGCCATTACCAACAATCGCCCCGATAGAATTACCTTCTGAGGTTGGCGAATGAGTCCGCGCCTTATCTCCCCGGTAAAATCGCTCAAATATATGGGGTAAATCTGCTTGTGAGAAACCCACTCCAGAATCTATAATATTAACCTCCCAGATTTGAAAAGTAAAATTGTCCCTATCTGTGTCTTTTTTTGGTAAAGCTTGTACTTGGACAAGGATAGTTGTACTGGGGAGGCTATATTTGATGCTGTTGTCTAGCAAATTGAGAAAAACCTGGTAAATACGGGCACGGTCTGCTTTTATGTAAACACTTTCTGGCCCAGAATAGGTAAGAGACAGATGATGTTGCTGTGCTAATGGCTCTAGTGTTTCCCAAACAGATGTAATCAGCGATCGCAATTCCACAGACTCAAGTTGCAATTGAATAGTTGCATTAACTTCCATTTGGGTAAGTTCCAACCAGCTTTGCACCAAATTAATTAATCGGTCAACCTCATGCATCAAACGGTTAACCCAGCGATTTAAAGGTGGTTCTAAACGGTTTTGTAAAGTTTCTACAACCAGCCGAATTGAAGTTAAGGGTGTTCTCAACTCATGAGCCAAATCAGAAAAAGAGCGATCCCTTGCTTGATTTATATCCAATAGGGGTTGACGATTTTCTAAAAATACTGCTACTCGCCCTTGAATTAAAGGTAAGCTAGACGCGCGTAATGTTATGGGCTTTAATTTCACCATTGCTGCGGCATCATTACAAGACGGGTGAAATACCCACTCGCTCATCTGTGGCTTTTGCCAATCACGAGTTTGCTCAATCAAATGATCGAGTTCATAAGACCTGACTAACTCCAGCAACAAGCGTATCTGTCCAGGTTGCCACCTTTCCAAGTGTAAGATTTCTCGTGCCTGCTGATTACACCACAGTAGTTGATTTTCTTCATCTACTTGCAAATACCCCACAGGTGCAAAATCCAACAAATCTTGGTAAGTTTGCAACGACTCTTGCAAATCTTGCCGTTGCTGCTTCACCATTGCTATTTCCTGCCGCAAACGTGGAATCAGTGGCAGTGATATCTTATACGAGTGGGAGGCTAACGGTTGGAGTACTCGCCCCAGGTAGCGGTTAAGTTGAACCTGTTGCCAAACCCAAAACCCAATGCCTACCGCTAAACCCAGAAGAAATCCCAATAAAAGCATTTGAGTTGTTAGTTTTTTGGTGATTACTCAAAACTAGCAACTATCTCAACTAATTATCCAAACCTATAGCCAAAACCTCGTACAGTCACAATATACTCTGGACGGCTGGGATCTTGCTCTAATTTTTCGCGCAACCAGCGGATGTGAACATCCACAGTTTTGCTATCCCCAACAAAATCTGGCCCCCAAACCTGATCTAGCAATTGCTCCCGCGACCATACTCGACGGGCATAACTCATAAACAGTTCCAGCAAGCGAAACTCTTTTGGAGATAGATTTACCTCTTGACCACGAACCAGTACGCGGCATTCTTGAGGATTTAAGGTGACTTCTTTATATTTCAATACTGGTAGTTGTGGCAACGTAATTAAACGTTGGCGGCGGAGTAATGCTCGACAACGAGCTACTAACTCACGCATACTAAAGGGCTTGGTCAAATAATCATCTGCTCCCACTTCCAACCCCAAAACGCGGTCGGTTTCGCTACCTTTAGCACTCAGCATTAAAATTGGTACGGGGTTGCCTTGATGACGTAGCAAACGGCAAACATCTAACCCATTAATCTGGGGCAGCATCAAATCAAGAATAATCAAATCAAAAGGAAATTCGCCTAAGTTAGGTTCAAAACTTTTAAGATACTCTACAGCAGACCGCCCATCAGAGACAGTCATCACCCCATAACCTTCTTCTTCCAGTGCTACAGCTAGCATTTCTTGGATCAGTTCTTCATCTTCTACCACTAGAATTCGGCTAGTTTGCCCAATGTCTGTTCTGGCAGAATACTTGGTTGATTCACTGGTGTACATTGATATCACAAAAGTCTGGGTTCTTTTTTTAGTATCAATTATGATGCTTAAGTAAATTATCACGTCTCAGTGCATTTACTTTTCACATCATTGTTAATTTTTTTAGATTTACTTTACAAATAGTAACACTTGTAACAATAAACTTTACACTGCAAATAACTGCGATCGCAAGCTGTAAACTGCCTTTTTAACGATTTTTCTCAGCAATTTTTCAAGATTTTGAGCTTTGTCTTGACAATCAGAGATTAACTCGGATAGTCTTGTGATACAAATGTACTATTAAGCGAATTGCAGCAATATCTCAAAAACAAAAAACACTGATGCAGGCAACATGGTGTAACATATTTTACTATTAAGTACTTTTACTGCACTGAAATTGTCTCTTTTCAGGCTATTCTGATATCTGCATAAGTAGTCCAATTATTTTCTATTCAAGGAGTTGGAGTATGTCCACAGTTGCAATGAAGGAAAGCAAACAACAACTGATGCAAGCATTTCAACAAATTATCACAGAAAGAAAAAAGCTGGAATCAAAAATAGCAACTAAACAAGAAGAAGCAGAAAAAGCCAAAAACCAAGAAATACTAACAGCCGCCTCTACATACACCGTTGATAGCATTATCAAAGGTTTAGCTGATTTGCAATTAGAGTTTGGTGGTATTGTCAATACACTGTCAGAAAAATTAGCGAAGGAAAACTCTAAATTAGACGAATTAAACCGAGCTATAGAGATTGAAACTCAGCAACTGCAAGAACTACAGCAGATAAAAATTGTAGCAGATATTCTAGATATTTTAACTCAAGAACATCAAGAAAAGTTAAAAATGTTGGAACAAGATACCGCCAACAAACAAGAAGTATTAGAAAAAGAAATTGCTATTAAACGTAAAGAATGGCAAAAAGAGCAAGCCGAATTTACAGAAAAACAACAATCATCAGCAGATTTATTAGCTAAAGAACGTCAACAAGAACAGGAAGAACATCAGTATAAGTTAGAGACTACTCGCAAACTTAATACAGATAGTTATGAAGCGAAAAAGCGTCTGCAAGAAAGAGAAATACAAGAAACTTCTCAACAGAAAGATAAAAACTGTGCAGACAGAGAAAAGATACTTACTGAACATCAACCACAATTTACAGAATACCAACAGAAAATAGCAGCATTTCCTAATGAATTGGAAGAAGCAGTCAAGAAAGCTAGAGAAGAAGCAATTAAAGAAACAAATCAAAAAGCCAAAGTTGAGGCTGATTTATTTGAAAAAGAATGGGAATTTAATAAACAAAGCTATGAATTAAAAATTCAAGCTTTGGAAGAAACAATCAAAAAACAGAGCGAACAAATAGAAGGAATTTCTTCTCAACTGCAAACTGCATTAAAACAAGCACAAGATTTGGCTATGAGAGCTTTCGATAGTTCTGCTACCAAATAGTCATCTCACATTGTAATCATTTTTAGTTTGCTCAAAGGAGACTTATTATGGCTGTGAAAAAACCAACCGATAAAAATACCAAAGTAGAGATTTTGCAAGCATATGAAGAGTTAGCAAAAGAAAAAGCAGCGCTCAAATTACAACTTGACCAAGTAGCAAAAGAAACTCAAACTGTAATTCTAGAAAAGCCAAAAGTAGAACAAAAAACAGCCATGAATCAGTCTATCACTGTTCAACAAAAGATGAACCATACAATCGAGAGTTTAGCAAAGATTCAGTTAGGCTTTAGTAGTGCTGCTAACGAATTATCAGAACAATTAACTACAAGAGCTTCTAAATTAGAAGAAACCAGGCAAACTTTAGAGAATGAAATTCAACAACTGAAACAACTACATAATTTAGAAATCTCTGAAGATATACTAGATACACTCATCCAAACCTACGAAGATAATTCCAAATCTTATCAAGAAGAATATAGCCAACGTTCTGAAGTTTTATTACAAGAAATATTATCTCAAAGAGTTGCTTGGTCAAAAGAACAAGACGAAAATCAACGAACTGTCAAAGAACGGAATGAAAACTTTAATAAAATTCGGCAACGAAATGCAGCAGAATATAAATATGATTTAGAGCTTCAGCGTCAGCTAGAGAATGATGAATATGAACAGCGGCAAAAAGCATTATATAAACAACTCGAAGAACTTCTTCAAGAAACTGAAAAACAATGGTCTGAACGAGAGAAAGTAGTTTCTGAACGGGAAAAACAATTTGAAGAATCTAAAAATAAGGTAGAGGCATTTCCTAAAGATAAAGAAACAGCTATTAAAAAAGCTACGGAAGAAGGAAAAGGAATTGCTCACTACCAAGCTAAGGTAAAAGCAGATTTATATACTAAGGAAGTAGAAGGACAAAAGCGTTTTTACGAGCAGAGACTACAATCTTTAGAACAAACGATTACTAATCAAGAAACGCGAATTCAAAATCTTTCTAAGCAACTAGAATCTGCCCTTAAACAAGTTCAAGATTTGGCAGTTAAAGCTATTGAAGGTTCTGCAAATGTCAATTCATATCAGGCAATCAAAGAAATCGCTTTAGAACAAGCGAAAAGCCAGATAAAAAATAAATAAGAGACGCACCTTAGTGCGTCTCTATATGAATGGGGATTTTAGTTATAAATGTAGAAATGTAAATTCACATTTCTACAAAACACGAATTTATTTTTAATTTTTTATTCAGTTCGCTTTGGTCTTTTGATGTCTGGAGGGGGCTGTTTTTTCTTATTAATTTTTCTTGCTTGTGTTTTGTTAAATTCTTGCTTGGAATTTTCTTCTTGACTAGGCATATGACTAAACTTTGAAATGGCTGATAACTCTATATACATTATGAGTATAATCGAATTCCGAAAGAAATAAAAAAATTACATTTAAAGAAAAAAGTAGAGACGTTATTATTTTACGTCTCTACAACAGAGGAAACCCATTACTTTCAAAATTTAGAAATTCCAGCTATCAAAAATAAGTTTTTTGAAAAAATATGTGAAATTTACTTTGCTATGAGCTTTGTATAATTTGGGATACAAGGCTATAAATTGCTATTCCGGAAATTTAAAAAAGAGATGCACTTCAAAAGCGCGTCTCTTTTTCATTAGCAAGTAGCAAACACTATTAGGCAAATGTAGAAAAGTCTAGATTAGGTGGAATATCCTGTATGCGTCCTGGCCCGATCGCTTGCAATGCTTCTTTAAGAGAAATATCACCAGTATACAGCGCACGACCAACAATTACGCCAGTTACCCCCTGTGGTTCTAACGCCAGCAGACTCAACAAATCAGTGACAGAACTGACACCGCCAGAAGCAATGACAGGGATGGAAATTGCACTGCATAGTGAGCGCAAAGCTTCTAAATTTGGCCCTGTGAGGGTTCCATCGCGCTGAATATCGGTGTAGATAATAGCGATTGCACCTAAGGATTGCATGTGTATCGCTAGTTGCGTTGCCAGCACTTGTGAGGTTTCTAACCAGCCGCGAGTCGCTACTAGTCCATTACGGGCGTCAATACCGATAATAATTTGTTCTGGATATTCTTGACAGAGTTCTTGGACTAGCTGGGGTTGTTCTACAGCGACGGTTCCCAGAATTGCCCACTGCACACCCAAATTAAACACTTGTTCCACGCTGGCACGATCGCGCAATCCTCCACCAACTTCAATGGGCACTGATACCGCACTAGCGATCGCCTCAATAGCTTTCAAGTTTACTACTTTACCTGCTTTTGCACCATCTAAATCGACTAAATGTAATCTAGTCGCACCCTGTTCTACCCATTGTCGGGCAACATCAACAGGATTTTCGCTAAAAACTTGCGATCGCTCGTAGTCTCCTTGGTATAGTCGCACACAGCGACCTTCTAGTAAATCAATCGCTGGAATTACATCCATGTAAATTTTCCTCGTAACAAGTTTCCCTTGTTTAATTTTTGTTCTTCAATTGCTGCACAGCTTGCTGGAAACCTAGCACAATCAAGATATTAGAAAGTGTCAAAAATACTTCTGCACCGCCGTGTAACCAATCTATATTTGCTAATGACTTGCCATAGTGCAGTTCGGCATAAATTCCCGCCGGGATAGTAACGCCAACAAACACAAGAGTGCCGTAAAATCCGTATAGCGCCAAACGCGGCATTTGTTGGCTGCGGCTGATAAACCACAAGAAACCCAAATAGGGAAATAAAGAAAGGGCAAACAGGGTTCCTTTAGACATCATTGCTCTGATTTAATAGGTTCTGGTTCAGTAACACCATTTTTAGCAGATTTCGTAGCACGCCAAATCCACACCGCCGCTGCCCAAAGTGTAAAATTACCAACTAAAGTCATGGTAGCTTGAAGCGTTACCAGCCATTCTAGAGATTCAGCATTATCGAAATAATGCCAAGTACAGGCACACATAGCACTAACTAAAGCTGGTAACATGGCAAAGGACAATCCCCACCAAGTACGGTTATTAGTGAGTTCGCCGTAAGTCCAGATTAACCAAATGGCAACAATCCACTCAATAACGCTAGAAATATGAATAATCCAGGTAGGAATCGATAAAGCGTGCATAGGTGAAAAATAGGGAGTAGGGAGTAGGGAGTGGGGAGTGGGGCTCTTATGGGTAGGTTTTTTAGATTTCGCATTTTGGTTGACACGGGGACACGGGGACGTGGGGACGCGGGGACGCGGGGACACGGGGACGCGGAGAAAGATTTCGGAACGAAAAAATAGGTTTTTTCAGACTGAATATGAAAAATCTACCCTTGAAAGGGGGAGTGGGGGGGATGCACTTCTCCTGTCGGAGATGCTACGCGTAGCTTTCTTAAGCGTAGGGGTATGTTCAGTGAGCGGGGGATGAGGGAGAATTATCAATTGTTGACTGTTGACTCTTGACTAATGACCAATGACTAAATCCAAAATGGGAATGATGCGGGTGTTGTTGTCTGGGTATTACGGTAAGGGTAATGGTGGTGACGAGGCTTTACTGGCTACGCTTTTGCAGATATTACCACCTCATGTAACGCCTGTGGTGCTTTCGGGGAATCCAGAGGAAACTTGCGATCGCTATGGTGTAGAATCTCATCATCGCATGGCTCCCTTGAGCGTACTGCAAGCTTTGCGTTCTTGTGATGCCTTGATTTGGGGCGGTGGTAGTTTGATTCAAGATGTTACCAGTACCATTAGTCCATTTTATTATGGTGGATTGATGGCATTGGCACAGCAAATGGGTTTAAAAACTGTGGCTTGGGCGCAGGGTATTGGGCCGCTGCTGCGTCCGCAAACTCGTTGGTTAGCACGGCAAACCTTTAGTAATTGTACCAAAGTTAGTGTACGCGATCGCGCCAGTGCCACTCTTTTATCAAATTGGCAAATTCCTTGTATCTTAGCACCTGATCCGGTTTGGGCGTTAGAGTCTAAACCAGTCCCAGGACTTTGGGATTTACCTGCGCCGCGAGTTGCTGTAACGTTGCGATCGCATCCTCAACTAACACCAACCCGTTTAGCAAATTTAACTCAAGCCCTGGTGGATTTTCAAAAAGCTACACAAGCTTTTATCTTATTATTGCCATTTCAAAAAAGTGAAGATTTAGGCATTGCCCAAGCTATTCAACCCCATCTTAAAGATGTCAGTCATATTTTGTGTTTGGAAGATCCCCAACTTTTAAAAGGTGTTTTTCGTGGTGTAGAAATGGCGATTGGGATGCGCTTACACAGCTTAATTATGGCAGCCGCTGAAGGTTGTCGCTGTTTTGCTCTTAGTTATGATCCTAAAGTAAATCGCTTGATGGAAGAATTAGCGATACCCGGATGGGATTTAGCAACCTTACCAGATGACACTAATTTAATTGGTAAAACTTGGATTGAACATTATGCTAATGGTGATCCACTTTCACCAGAGCAAATTCGATCTTTAGTCGATAGAGCATTAATGCATCGTGATTTATTAAGTGAAGCCTTAACTTAAACAACAATTAAAGTTTTGGGATGCGTTGACTGCCTTTTGACAAGACTTAGTATGCTCACATCTTGCACCTGCCAGTGAAAATAATGAGTCTGCCGCAATAAAGTTATAAGAATTACATATCTATTTGTCTGTGCATTTAGTCCATTTCTAATGGACTTTTGCTATCAGACAGGGATTTACAATCCCTGGCGGTAGAGAGCGAAGCCGAACTCAGGTTAGGTAACTTTTGCGACTGACAGTTTGAAAGGTGCAAGATCTGAGTATGGCAAGATTCCTATTTGCAAGAAACTCAGGGAGGACGGTTGTCAGTGCGTCTGTTATTCTCTTGATGATTTCGATTCAATTAAGTGGGCAATCGCCCTCATCAGAGTCTTTGGCTCAATCGGCTTCGAGATATGTCTTTGAAACCCTGCGGCAATCACGGCTCGTTGGTCTTCAGCGCTGGCAAGGGCAGTCAATGCGATTGCTGGAAGCACAGCTTCGCTGAACGCGGGAATGTCTCCTCCGGCTGCAACATCAAGCGCCCGCACCTGGCGAATCAAATCATAGCCATCTTCCTCTGGCATACTGATATCTGACAAAAGCAAATCGTAGGCTCCAGGATTTGCTTGCAGGGTTGCCAGTGCTTCCCTGGCAGATGCAACCCCCGTTGCAATGGCTCCACTTTGTTCCAGCGTCATCATAATCATCTCGCGATTATCGGTTTCATCGTCCACTACCAGCACTCGAATTCCGGCGATAGAGGGCAGAACGGTTGATTCAAATGAGTCTGATGCCGCTACCGCAGGTGTTGTCTTGGTCAAATTCGTTTGCAGCGGTAGCCTGACGACAAACGTGCTGCCCTGTCCTTCACCTGCACTATTTGCCTCAACTATACCGCCGTGCATTTCAACCAGTTGCCGCACAATTGTCAGCCCCAACCCTAGCCCCGCATTTGATCGCGTTGAGGAGCTATCGGCTTGCTCGAATCGCTCAAAAACATGAGGCAGAAATTCTGGGCTAATGCCGATGCCATTGTCGGTGATGGTGATTTGGGCAAAGGAAGAAGGTAGGGAGGTAGGGGGTAAGGGGGATGGAGCATGGATACTACCTCTGTGTCTCCCTATCTTTTCAACTCGCTCCAATCTAACCTCCACTCTTCCACCGACTGGGGTGAATTTGATCGCATTGGAGTTCTTCGACGATTTTGGTGGGAATCGGACGAGTCACATAGGGGTGATGGCTGATCCTGGCGAGTTCTTCGGCGATCGCCTGGGGCGGCAAAATAAAATCGACCTGCCCTGTGGCTGCCGCCGTGCTGGGCATACTGCTGACTTTTGCCGTGTCTTCGCTTTGAGCAAAGGTAATCCCACCGGCTGCCTTGATTTCCTCCAATCCCCTTGCCCCATCTGCGTCACCGCCGGATAACACTACCCCGATCGCCTTGTCGCCCCGAGTCTGCGCCAGCGATAGAAAAAACGCATCCACACTCATAAAACTGCCCGCGCACCTGCTCTCGTGGCGCCAAGCGCAGCATCCCATCCGCAATGGTCATTTTGGTATTGGGCGGAATCACATACACGTGATTCGGCTCCACCTTCATGCCGTCCTGTACCTCCGTCACGGGCATACGAGTGGTTCTGGAGAGAATCACGCTCAACATGCTCTCCTGATGGGGAGCCAAATGCTGCACCAGCACAAACGCCATCCCGGTATCTAGCGGTAAATGGCTCAATAGTTGAGTGAATGCCTCAATACCCCCCGCCGACGCACCAACACCGACTACTGGAAACACGTCATTTGGCTCTTCCGGTGAATTGCTCTGAGGTGGGTTAGAGTTTCCGGGTGGTGGGGTTTGAGATTTTTTAGGCGATCGCTTGGCAGGCATTGAAGATAGACCCTAACAAAGGTATAGGACGGCACTGATCCCGTCATTTATTCTAAATTCACCCCAGTAGGGTTCAGCAAACCACTAATAGCAAATTAGAATCTGTTTTACTAACTTATTATCAAATCAGAAGCTAAAGCGCCTCTACCTAAAATCTAGGATTTTAGGTAGAGGCGCTTTTTTGTTCATGGTTGCGGCTCTGTGCTGCGATCGCCCAAAGAAAGATTCAAGTATGGTTTTGGGATGAGAGTGGGTTTAGTTTAAGAGTGCTTCGCCGAAAAAATTGGGGCAAAAAAGGGTCAAGAAAAAAGGTAACAGGACAACGAAGTTGTGGACGAGTAAATATCATGGAAGGAGTGAGGTATCATGACAAAAAAAGAATGTGCTACTGCATCTAAAAAGGAACAGTTGAAAAATTTGAATGATTTTGTCAAAGATGAATGGGTTATGCAAGGTAATTCTGAATCAGATTTTCAAACAATTATCCCAAAAATCTTGATAATTTTAGATAACGCTATTTACCATAAAAAGAAAACTGTATTGGCAGATATTGAAAACAACTTAGGAAATATTCAACTATTATTTAGAGGCAATACTGTATTATCCTCAGTTTGGGAACTTTATGTGTAAAATTAATGTCTCCAAATACACTGAGAAACGATATGATTACAATGCCTACAAAAGCGCTCAATAAAGGGATAAGATTATCGTTGGTGATATTTACGCTATTTATGACATCAACAGTTGATGCTCAGGAAGCGCCAACGATATTTGGAGATGTCACTATAGATCGCCAATTTTCCCCAGACCCAATGACAGTTCGTGGAATGAGTGGGGGTTCAATATCTGGAAATCAAGTGGCTGGGAGAGTCGAAACCGCAACTGGGCCATGTACCGGCTTTGTTGACGAAACACCAGGCCATACTTTGGCGTTAACAAGTAAATTTGATTACCTAAGATTGCAAGTCCAAAGTCCTGAAGATACCACCATGATTATCAAAGGCCCTGGTGGTACTTGGTGTAATGATGACTTTGATGGCAAAAATCCCGGCATTATTGGCGAATGGCTTCCCGGAAATTACCAAATATGGATTGGCTCATACAACCAAGGCAAGTATTTACCCTACACCGTACAAATTACAACACAGCCAAAGTGAAAGGGACTGGGGAAGAAGACACGGGGACGCGGGGAAATTTTCTCCCTCATCTTTTGGTTGGTGAGTTTCGACTACGCGGTAATCGAGCGAAGTCGAGATTCAACTACCGCGAGTCGAACCACATCCCCCTTTTGCTTTGTTGCCTAGTGCAATTTTGTATTAAAATTAAGTTAAATTTAATTAAGATTCTTCTTGACATTGTTGTAATGTCCGATAGGCTCTGCGGCAATGCATATAAGAGACCAAAATAAACAAAATGGATTTATAAACATCCGTTTCACAGCTATATAGTGACAACATGATGCACCATTGGGTCACTAAAGCTGAACAGTTGTATTGGCATCTAGAGGCAAATTAAAATGAAATTCTCCTGGAGAGTCCTAGTACTCTGGACACTGCCGGCTTTGGTAATTGGCTTTTTCTTCTGGCAAGGGGCTTTTGCTGGCGCTCCTGCCGATATGACTAGGAATGCAGCTAATACCCGCATGACCTATGGCCGTTTTCTAGAATACTTGGACGCCGATCGCGTGACCAATGTAGATTTATATGAAGGGGGCAGAACCGCGATTGTAGAAGCCGTTGATCAAGATATCGAAAATCGTATTCAACGATGGCGGGTAGATTTGCCTGTTAACGCTCCTGAGTTAATTAGCAAACTCAAAGAAAAAGCAATTAGTTTTGATGCCCATCCAGTACGGAATGATGGAGCAATCTGGGGATTGTTGGGCAATCTCGTGTTCCCAGTTCTATTGATTACTGGATTGTTCTTTTTGTTCCGTCGTTCTAGCAACCTCCCCGGTGGGCCAGGTCAAGCCATGAACTTCGGCAAATCTAGAGCGCGTTTTCAAATGGAAGCCAAAACTGGAGTCAAATTTGACGACGTAGCAGGCATTGAAGAAGCTAAAGAAGAACTGCAAGAAGTCGTCACCTTCCTCAAACAACCAGAAAGATTTACCGCTGTAGGGGCACGCATTCCCAAAGGAGTGCTATTAGTTGGGCCTCCTGGTACAGGTAAAACTCTACTCGCAAAAGCGATCGCCGGGGAAGCAGGTGTACCATTTTTCAGCATCTCTGGTTCAGAATTTGTCGAAATGTTCGTCGGCGTGGGTGCATCCCGTGTACGCGACCTATTTAAAAAAGCCAAAGACAACGCCCCCTGTATCATCTTCATTGATGAAATCGACGCTGTGGGACGGCAACGGGGCGCAGGTATCGGTGGCGGTAACGATGAACGGGAACAAACCCTCAACCAGCTGCTGACCGAAATGGATGGTTTTGAAGGCAACACAGGCATTATTATTATTGCTGCCACCAACCGTCCCGACGTATTAGACGCTGCATTATTGCGTCCCGGACGATTTGACCGCCAAGTTACCGTTGATGCACCCGACATCAAAGGACGCTTGGAAATCTTACAAGTCCACGCACGCAACAAGAAGCTAGACCCCAGCGTCTCTTTAGAAGCTATTTCCCGCCGTACTCCTGGATTTACTGGTGCTGACTTAGCCAACTTACTCAACGAAGCTGCTATCCTCACCGCTAGAAGACGCAAAGAAGCAATCACTCTCCGCGAAATTGATGATGCTGTGGATAGGGTAGTTGCCGGCATGGAAGGTACCCCCTTGGTAGATAGCAAGAGCAAGCGCTTGATTGCTTATCACGAAATTGGACACGCTTTAGTTGGAACATTATTAAAAGACCATGACCCAGTGCAAAAAGTTACCCTAATTCCACGGGGACAAGCACAGGGTTTAACCTGGTTTACCCCCAACGAAGAACAGGGATTGATTTCTCGTTCTCAATTAAAAGCCAGAATTACTGGTGCTTTGGGTGGTCGTGCCGCTGAAGAAGTGATTTTTGGCCCCGCTGAAGTCACCACTGGTGCAGGCGGCGACTTGCAACAGTTATCGGGGATGGCGCGGCAAATGGTGACACGTTTCGGGATGTCCGATTTAGGCCCACTGTCATTGGAAAGCCAACAAGGCGAAGTATTCTTGGGTCGTGACTGGATGACCAGATCTGATTATTCTGAAGCGATCGCAGCTCGGATCGATGCTCAAGTCCGGCTGATCGTTGAAGATTGCTACCAAACAGCTAAAAACATCATCCGGGACAATCGCACGGTTACTGATCGTTTGGTAGACTTGCTCATTGAAAAAGAAACGATTGACGGTGAAGAATTCCGCCAAATCGTAGCTGAGTACACTACTGTACCTGACAAACCTCAGTATGTGCCACAACTGTAAAAGGGAACAGGGAAAAATTAGCCACTCAAGATAATTTTTTTTCTTCTTTTTGATGAGTGCCTTTTTACTTTGTAAATAACGATGATTAAAAATGCTATGGTTGAAGCCATAGCATTTTTTATTTTTTCAAATTTAGGGTTTTTCTTATTCTTTCTAATTAGAAATACACTTACCCAAAACTGCCGACAGACATCTCAATCTTGGAAGTATTCGCTGGTTGACTAACTAGGTTAACTTCTGCTTGTACAGTTTTATTTACTAGGTATGTAATTCCTCTGTAAATCAATTTGTGAGTCTTCGTTAGCAAAGAATTTGTAGCCGATTTTATATTGGGATTAACATGATAACTAATACCACGGTACATTAAGTTATAAGCTGGTTCTGATTCCCGAACAATTGTTTGAAATGGTTGTTTTGTTTGCTTGCTGGGGTCATATTCATAGCTCAAACCACGGTAGTAAAGTTTCATATTTTTTTCTCCTGAATATTTGCTTGTAATATGAACTGCACATATATTTATCAGATGTCGATTCAAGATTTATGCAAGCAAATCCAGTCACCCTCTACTTGAGCGATCGCCCCACCGGGAAATGGATCTGTTTGTGAACGATTTGGCGCTAAAACTAAGGCTGTTAATTTCTCGATGTGTTCAAAACTGGGCGCATCATTCAGTATTTGTTGCAATACCTGACGCATTACCCGACGCTGCAAAGCCAATGGTGCTTTTTGCAACACCCGACGATTTAACCTCAAAGGCAAAGATGCACAGGAGTTCTCAATTCCCCAACTCATCGCCTCTTGCCGCAACTGTTCCGCCGCAGTTTCTAAATATTCCACTTCTGCTTGTAGCAGTTCTGCTGTTTGGGCTAAGGCTGCTTCGACTTGAGGGTTAAAATTTGCTTGTAAATATGGGATTAGTTCTTGGCGAATACGGTTGCGGGCGTATTTCAAATCTTGATTAGTGGAATCTTCCCAAATTGGCAACTGAAACTCTTGACAAAATTGCTCTGTTTGCTGGCGTGTGATTTCTAAAAGTGGACGCACTAGCATGATGTCAGCATTGAGCGGGCGTTGCCAAGTTAAAGCTTGCAAACCATCAGCACCAGTACCGCGCATTAAGTTGTAGACGAGAGTTTCGGCGCGATCGCTGGCTGTGTGTCCTGTGACGATATATTGATAATTGTTGGCTTGGGCGATCGCGCTTAAAGCTTGATAGCGCCAATCGCGTGCTGTAGCTTCACTATTTAAGGGCTGTGTAGCTGTTTCTAAATAAAATGATACACCCCAATTTTGGGCTAAATTGGCGACGTGATCAGCATTGGCTTGAGAGTCGGGACGCCAGCGATGATCGCAATGAGCAATACCTAAATTCCATTCCCATTTTGGTTGTAAATCTAACAGTAACTTAATTAAGCACAGAGAATCTTGCCCACCGGAAACAGCTACTAATAGCTGTTGATTGCGCTTCAATAAGTGGCGCGATCGGATGGTACGGTGTATTTTTGCATGTAAGTAAGTCCACACCATTTTTGGGGACTGGGGATTGGGGATTGGGGACTGGGGATTGGGACGCGGGGACGGGGAGACGGGGAGACGGGGAGAAATTTTCTCCTTCACTCCCTCACTCCCTCATCCCCCTCATCTCCCATGATCTACTCTATGGGATTGAAAAATCTAAACTCGGCCAGTTCGGTTCACGAAAATAGCGTGTCATATCATCAAACTTGCGTAGTTCAACACGGTTGATTGAAAATTCTGGCAAATTCAACAACCATTGTTGATTCAACTCAGAAAGCATGGTGCTAAAGCTTGAGCGGTTTAAATCGGGGGAAATCTCTCCAAAATAGGCTAACGTAATGTGGGCTGTGAAATGATAATGTTGCTCAATACCCAAAGCAATTAATTTGGGATTTTGATATATTGTGCGACGAAATTTAATAATTTCCTCGTAGCATCGTTCATCTTGTGGTACTAAACAAACTGCTACAGCTCTTGGCATCAGTATCAGTCCTAGCATTTGCCATCGAATCGCATGAGTGAGTTTTGTCATCGATTGTTGATACTGCTGAAAAATTTCAGTGAAGCAAGAGTGTAATTCTTCTTCAAATTTGGGATTTTTGTTACATGCATCAAGGTAAGCACTATCCCAAATTAAATCTGCCAAAGTCAGATGAAAGCTAGTTGGAGGTACAGTTACAATCAAATTATGATTTACAGGTAACTGCGAAAGTTCCTGTTGGTAAGTCTGTAACTTCCTGTAAAAAGCAGAGTTATCTGATGATTCTTCCGCAGGTGGAGTAATTAATGTATAGCCAGGAAAGGGCGCTGCTTGTCTTAACCCAGAGGAGGGCTGAAATTTAAAAGATTCCTGGATATGCTGAACTTGGGATCTGTGAGCCTCTGGCAGCGTCATTCGTGCCAACCGATTTAAGTAAGTTTGATAGTTGTCGTCCAATCTTCATAGCCTCATGCTGTCACTGGATAGATTTTAGGGAAAATTATTCAGAATAACTAAGTGATTTAAAAAGTATTTAGGTTTTTTGGGAATTGTCCTTTGTCATTTGTCATTTGTCTCCCTCATCTTCCTCATCCCCTCATCTTGACAGGAGTTTCGCTATGCCAATTCATATCTATTGGGGTGAAGATGATTTTGCTATAGAAAAAGCGGTTACTGTTTTGCGCGATCGCGTCCTTGATGCTCAATGGATAAGTTTTAACTATACTGTATTCTCACCTGATCAACCTGATGCTGTGATCCAAGGGTTAAACCAGGCTATGACACCAACTTTTGGTGCTGGTGGTCGCTTGGTGTGGTTGCCTAATACAACTGTTTGCCAGCACTGTGCAGATGATATATTTGCAGAATTAACAAGGACTTTGCCAGTAATTCCCGAAAATTCGTTTTTGTTGCTCACTAGCCGTAACAAACCAGATGAACGCCTCAAATCCACGAAAATACTGAAACAATTTGCCGTTGAATTTCGGGAATTTCCATTGATTCCACCTTGGAAAACAGAATTATTAGTGCAATCTGTTAATCACGTTGCTCAAGCTGTAGGCGTGAAACTGACTACCCGGACGGCGGAATTATTAGCAGAATCTGTGGGCAATGACACACGACTCCTCTACAATGAAATGGAGAAGCTACGTTTATACGCCGAAGGTAGTAACAAAGCGTTAGACGTAGATGTAGTTAGTAGGTTAGTAAAAAATACTACTCAAAATAGTCTACAATTGGCAGCAGCAATTAGGACAGGAGACACAGGCAAAGCTTTGGCAACCTTGACGGAACTCATCAACGCTTCTGAGTCTGGATTACGGATCGTTGCCACATTGATTAATCAATTTCGCACCTGGCTATGGGTGAAGCTGATGATGGAAAGTGGTGAACGGAATCCACAAGCGATCGCTAAAGTGATCGATATCAGTAACCCCAAGCGTATCTACTTCTTACAGCAAGAAATTAAATTACTTTCGCTAGAGCAGCTACTTGCCTGCCTACCCTTAATATTAGAGTTAGAAGTTAGTCTCAAGCAAGGCGCTGCTGAAATTTCTACACTCCAAACTAAAGTGATTGAACTTTGTCAAATATGTCGAGGAAGTTGACAAGAAATATAAAAATTTACTAGATTAGACATTTTTTGGAACTTCCTACTCTTAAAATAATTCAAACTCATTGACATATCTCTACTGCATTTCTATATCACGTACTATATGAAGACAATTTTCTATTTCTTTTTCCGGTCTAGTCAAAAGCATATGCATTCCCAATCGTTACTATTCGGCATCATAGCTACTTTGGGTTTGTTTTCTCATGTTTTGTTCTGGAATTTCAAAGTTGACGCTCAAACTTTAACAATTAACAATACTGAAATCAACAGCTACGCTCAAGCAGTGCTAGCAATGGAACCCTCTCGTCAACATGCTTTTGAAGAAATTAAGAAAATTATTGGCAGTGGAGACATCCCCAAGATTGTTTGCAATGATCCTAATAGTATCAGGAGCTTACCAAAAAAGGCTCAAGATATTGCAGTAGATTACTGTAACCGTTCCCAAAAAATAGTTGAAGATAATGGATTAAGTATTGCCAGGTTCAACAAAATTACTATAGAAGCACAAAATAATGATAATTTAAAACAGCAGATTTACAAAACATTGTTACGCTTGCAACAAGCTCCAGCAAATCCATAGAAAAAATTGAATTAAATCAAAACTATTAAACAATTCCCCAATTTTCAACACAGAAATGCTTGCCGTTTAGCATGAATATTTTTCATATGCTTTTTCACTGTATTTAAGGTAATACATAGCTGACTAGCAATCTCTTTATAGCTGTGATTACTTCTGTAAAGAAACCAAATTTCAGCTTCTCGCGGTGTCAAATCAAATTTTCTTACTTCAGTGAGTGCAACACTTTTTAGAGATTCATACTTGTTTTCTATGGTCACTAATAAACAAGTGGCCTTAAATGCTTCTAACTTTACTAATCTGACTCGAATCCGAAAAATACTTGACTTATCAAGTACAATTTCGTCTGAAATAATGATGAGGTCGGAAAAACGACTCTGACGAGCAAGCAATGATTCACATAAATGCCAAATGACTGGCGGTAAAAATTTTGGCTCGAATTTGTTTTGATTTAATTGACAACAAAGGCGATAAGCAGTTGCATTAGCATAAACTACTTCGCCGACTTCAGTTAAAATTAATACTCCACATTCTAAGCTTTCGATCACTTCTTGCAAAAAATAAGCTCGCTTTGAGCTACTTAAGTCAATCTTCTCGAACTGTAGTGATTCGATTACTACTTTTTTTGTAAATGTTTTTGTTAAAGCAATCATATGATATCAATTTGCAGAATACTGCTTTTTAATTACATTCATTTGAGTTGAAGCTTAAATACAACTTGTAAATCTTCTATTTCGGAAGCAGCTTTTAGGGACTTATAACTAAAAAGTTGTCTCATTGCTTTGAGGGGCATGGGAAGCAGTAAGAATAATCTAATAATTATTCTCAAAATGAGATAATTTATTTTTTTGTTGACCAAGCCCTTCTCTGTGAGAGGCTACGCCAACAGACAGGTAAAAGGAAACAGGTTTGAAAACCTGCTTGAATATTGGGTTTCAGAGCAACTAAATTTAATTATGAAAACAGATGGCTAAGCCACAAAGTTTCAATGTGTCATTCTCCAAATCTCCTAATTAAAATTAGGAGTATTTCCCTATTACCTCTTAAAAAATCCGAAAACTCATATAAAAACTCATAATAAATTGTAAATAGGCTATCTGCGCTACGAGAGTAGAGCGAAAAACTAATAATTTATCAGACGAAAAGTATGTAATTATGTCTTATGAATTAGAAAAAAGTGAGCTTTGAGTGAAAAACAAAAGACTATTCCAGGTCAAATCACAATTAGTTTCAGTTGAGATTTAGGAGTGTGAACGCTCAACGAGGCTTGCAATGACTATAGCTAACTCAGTTGGATCGATGGGTTTAGGTAAATGCAGTTGATAACCTTCCTGTATGACTCGCACGCGATTTTCTGTGTTGGTATGGGCTGTGATTGCTGCTGCGGGGATTCTGCCCCCTTGTTCTGGAGGTTGCGATCGCAATTTGCGGATTAAGGAGTAGCCATTCTCTTGGGGTAATTCAATATCGCTAACTAAAACATTTGGTTTCCATTGTTGAATTACCTCTAATGCTTCTGGGACTGATTCTACTGCTTGCACATCGGCTTGGCACTGTTCGAGGACTGTGGCGATAAATTTACGGGTGTCAACTTCGTGTTCTACAACTAGCACCCGTATACCCAACAAAGATGGATAAAAGGATTGAGGAGTAGAACTTGCTTGTGTTGTCTGTTGGGTGGAAATAACTTCAAAACTAGGTGGCAAAAGTGGCAGTTGAACTGTAAAGGTTGCTCCTTGATTCTTACCTGGACTGTCTACGTAGATGTTCCCGCCATGCAGTTCTACTAAATGACGTACAATTGCTAATCCTAGCCCCAGTCCACCATAGGGTCTGGTACTGGAACTATCAGCTTGCCGGAAGCGATCAAAGACGTAAGGCAAAAACTCAGAGCTAATGCCAATGCCTGTGTCGATTACTTGGATTTGAGCGTAAATGTTAGTTGGTTGAGGGTACTGGTTATTTTCTTGACCACTGATCGTTGATAGCTTGATTTCTACCCTACCACCTTGGGGTGTGAATTTAATGGCATTAGATAGCAGATTCCAAATAATCTGTTGCAAGCGCTCAGCATCACCGCACACTAAGAATTGAGAATTGGAATTTTTAGTTTCGTGAAGCAACCCATCCTCATAACATCTACACAATTTGAATTTTGATGCCAATAATTCGGAATTTTCGTGATTTCCCTTCAATCCCAAGTCAAGATTTTCGTTTGCTTGTAAGGGAATCAGAGCATATTGCAAATCGATTTCCTTGGCTTGGGCGGCTAGGCTGACAGTTTCTATTGCTGACTCAATAATTGGCACTAGATCGCAAGTATGCACATTCAGACGCAACTTGCCTCTAATCATCCGTGATATATCTAGTAAGTCTTCAACTAGTTGGGTTTGTGCCCTGGCGTTACGCTCGATTGTCTCTACAGCTCTATCTATTTGAGTGGAGTTGAGTTTACGACCATGCAAAAGCTGCGCCCAACCGAGGATGGCATTGAGGGGCGATCGCAATTCATGAGACAATATCGCTAGAAACTCGTCCTTCATGCGGTTAGCTTCTCGCAACTGTTCGGTTTGCTGCTGCAAAGAAGCAATTAATTCTGCACGTTCCATGGCGATCGCAATTTGATCACAAACTGCCTGCATTATTCCTTTTTGATTCTCGGTAAAGAAAGTGCGAGTCCGGCTGCCAAAGGAAAGCGTGCCCATTAGTCGCCCCTGTGTGATTAAGGGATAACTATAATAAGCATTAACACCTAAAGAGCGAATCAACGCTGCTTTCGGTTCTGTTGACTGCTGCACATTTTCTACGTAAATTGAACGGCGTTCTTGAGCTACAGTACCGCAAACTGCTTGACCCAATGCCAACGACTCAACTTGTTTTGCTATTTCCTCTGTAAAACCATAGTAGGACTCTAGCTGCATTACTTGAGAGTTATCTTTGACCAAATAGTTAAAGTACACATCTAAACCTATTTGCTCTTTGAGTTTGTGGAAGACACTTTCAATTAATGCCACTGGTTGCTGACTTGAGAGTAAATCGCTGGCAGTGTTGCAGAGCAATTGCAGCCTTTTGTAGCCTAATGAAAGTGCTTTTTCTGCCTGCTTGAGATTGCTGACATCTTGAAATACCAATACACAAGTTGCGGGATAACCATGCATTGCTGGCAAAGTGTCAGCAAATATTAATAAGGAGCGAATGCTGCCATTCGTGTGCCAGTCAACTTCTAATCCATCCAGACGTTCACCCCGCGCAACTCGCACTCCTGGCATTTGCTCATTCGGGATGCGATCGCCAACTGCATTTGTGAAGTGGTAGGCTGTATGATACTCCTGAGCTGGTATTCCTTTGGGGAATTCACCTCCCGCTAATTCGTCAGCAGATCGATTAGCAAAAGTTACTCGTGCTGTTCCCGGTTCAATAAATAGCAATGGTCTTGGCATCAGATTTAACACATCTTCTAGCCATTTTTGCTGGTTGCGGAGGATTTCTTCGGCTTGCTTGCGTAATGTAATGTCTAAAAATGCACCTATACATCCTCTTGTCTTACCCTCTTCATCAAACAAGGGTGCAACATACTCCAATAAATTGACTATTTTACCATCTTCCTGTATAATCTCAACCTCAAAATCGATAACTTCAATACCATGAGCCGCTGAGTATTGCATAGGTAGTTCTTCTGGTGCAAGTTCCCTACCATCGCGGTAAATTTTAAATGTTGTGGGAATTTCTTGAGTAGGGGCGCTTAAAGAAGCATTAATCTCTGATGATATACCCAATTGCTTAGCAAAAGCGGGATTGACTTTGATAGTTTGGCATTCTGGATCTTCGGCAATGCCAATGCCAATCGGAATAACTTCTAGTAAAGTTTGTAACTCAGCAACGCGACGCTGAAGTTCTCTGTTGAGTTGTAATATTCTTTCTTGAGCTTGCTTTTGTTCGGTGATGTTGCGAGTCACTGTTGCTAAAGCAATTGGTTGACCTGTTTTGTGGTCTTTGACTACAAAGGCATTGTAATCAACGGGTATTGCTTCACCAGTTTGAAAGTTACAGAAACGAAATTCTCCATGCCAAAAACCTTGATTGATCAGAGTTGGTAGAATATGTTCTTGGACATAGGCTTGATCTTCAGGCATAAAGAAATCTAATATTTGCTTTTGCCTGGCTGCTTGTAAACTGGTTAGCCCAACTAACTTTTGACCTGCATCATTGAGATAGAGACCTTGCCCTTCAAAGTTGGCAATACCAATAAAGTCAGAGCTATTTTCGATCAGCGATACTAATTTTTGTTGCTCTGTTTCTGCAAATTTGCGATCGCTCAAGTCTAGGATAAACCCAACTGCCTCTTCTTGCTGTTCTCCTAATAGTACATAACCAACTAAAACTGGGACATGACTGCCATCTTTGCGGATATATTCTTTTTCGTAGGGCGTAGTACAAGCACCACGAATATTTGCCTTTGCCTGGGCAATGCTTTGGTCATCTAAGCGTAGATATTCTGGTGGTGTGATCTCCCTCCAACTTAACTTACCAGATAGCAAATCTTCCCGCGAGTAACCAATCATCCTGAGAAATTCGTCGTTTGCTTGTTGGATGCCGCCATACACATCACAAAAGACAATACCAATGATGTTGGCGTCAACAAAACTCTTGAGTTTTTCCTCGTTAATTCTCAATGATGCTTGAGCGATTTCGCGTTGGCGGTTCAGGCGTTCGACTACTAATGTGCTTTGCCAAATTAAAATGGCGAAAATGACAATTAGGGCAATAGTAAACAGTGATATCGCAAATGCTGCATCGTAATGGCCCAATTGATGACCTTTGAGAATTAACCATCCTAATATCAAAGGTACTGCGATCGCCGCCAATAACAAACGACGAGCTAGCAAGCCACTGTAGGTATCATCCATAACTACCCTCATTACGCCCTGTTTTGTCTGTGCCCAGAGAATACCCATACACAGCAATATAAACAGCACTGCTGTATGTAAGGCCATTGATGTGGTGTTGCGAGCAATGCCGTGGAGAGTTCTTACATTGTAGGCATAACCGATGAGTGCTTGTAGAGAAATTACAGCAGCTATTAAAGTGACAATTTGGGTGTACCAATAGCTTTGAGAGGTTTTTTGATGTACCGTCATTTCTAGGGTTAGGCCAACTAGCATAAAATCCAGTGCTGTGTTGAACCCCATTCGCCCCGGATGTGATGTTGCGATACTGGTAGGGGAGTCCCGAAAAAGCAGCTCATCAATCTGGAAATCCCAACCAAACAGATATTGACTGAGGGTGATTCCAGCAATGATGATAACTGCTATTGCACAAAATCTAGCAAAAACTGTCAGGAGTTTGACATTTTTGTTTTTACTCACCAAAGACAGATACAGTGATACACCAGATAGCACAAAACACAGTGCTGTGTTTGCTTTCATTGTCGCGAGACTACCTGGAAAGCCTTGCTTGAGTAATTCAATGTCGAAATACCAGCCAAGTAATACTAAGCTACCCACCAAAATAGCGATCGCACTTGCAACTCGTGCCAGCAATAAATACGCGGTTATTTGATGTATCTTTTGCTTCTGCGAACGGTTGCCTTTCAACATGGAGGATATTGTAACCGCATCTATCTAATATGATAAACTTCAGTATTTCTTACGAGCTAATCATTGAAACTGATTGTATTTTATGTTACTACTTGACTTGTTTTTCATCTACCTTTATGCATACTTTTTATATGCATAATCTAAAATTTAGATTTCAACGATCAGAGATTAAAGCTTTTAGAGGTTGTTTGAAAAGTCTAAATTAATACTAACCCCGGCGATTAGAAATCGCGACTATACAGACAAAACCCACCTCCGTGGGTTTCAAGAACTCGATTTTCCGTGTTTTCCAAAGGAGATGGATTTCGCTTATGTAGTAGCGAATTATATTCGCCCAAAACTTTTAAAACATCCTCTTAATTCACATTAGGCGTAATTTCAAAAATCATAGCGGATTACTATAGTTATTCAAATTTCCTTAAAGGAAATTCTCTCGCTGGCGAAAAAGGTGGACGTATTCTTTTTTTATAATCATCCATTGAGGTTGGATAATAGACAGATAATTTGATTAAATTTGTACCGTCAGTATTTAAGAAAAGGGAAATACCTTGCTCGGCATATACCCAATTTCCTTGTGATATCAGAAAGTTACTAAAATAGTAGTCTAGTTTCTCAGTTGGTTCACCCAAAGCTTTGACTATTGCCTGATACTGTTGTGCAGATAGCTGGGGATATTTTACCTCTATCTTGACGATCGCATTTTCTTTGAACCATACCTTAACAGGCTCATCATAATTTTCTACACGACAAGCTTTGTAAAATGTTGGTGTATATTCACTGCCTAATTTACCCGTCACCGATTCTTCATTAATGGGTTTGTATAAAGAAAATACGTCATTTGTTTGACATTGAGAAGGTATTCCCTGCCATTTACTAAAGTCTTTGTTAGCAAAGAGAGTTAATGCTTCTTGACAAGAATAGTTGGGATTGTGGATATTCATATAACTAGCAGAAAAACTGTTTCCACAATAAATAAATAGTAATACCATTGATATGGTAATTAAAAATATCCAGTTTGGCTGACGCATCTTAGAAAAGTTTACGTTGTTATCCTCCAATTAAGTCAATTCTGCCTGCGAAGAAAGCTGCCATGGCATTGCGTATGCCGACAACTCCCACAACTGCCTCTGCATTTTTCGCTTCATCGTAACCAAAATATTTGGGAATGAGATGTTTTTTAGCTGGATCTGGATCGTGATATGGGCCTTCTACTTCTTCTCTGAGTTTATCGTTATAATCAACACTTTCTAAGACAATTTTAGTGAAATATTCTGTCATCCCTTCACGATAAGTTTTACCGCCTTTGAGTTCATCTAGAGATTCACGATATTTTTGATGTTTGGAATGTTCAAGTGTATGAATATATTCGTGAACCACAGTTTGAAATGTATCCCACATTGAGTCTCGATTCTTGGCATCGTCCGCTGATACGAATCTTTGCAGATAGACTTCTCCTTCATCTGCAAAACCAGGCCAACCTTTATGTATTTCAATTAACTCTGCTCTGCGTTTGGCAATAATCCGCTTTTTGATATTATCAAGAATTCCCGCTTCCGTAGCTCTTGATTGCACAGCGCCATGTTCTTTATCTATTTCTCCTAAGTCTTCGCCAAATATTTTTTCTACACGCCACTCTACACTATCTTGTTCATAGGATGCACCACCCGCAGCAAACTGTTTTTCTTTCTCTTCCCAAGCATCTTTTAAATTGACATTTGCTTTAAAAGGTTTACCTTTGGCATAGTTACCAAATACTCTATCTGCTTCTCTTTTTGATAACAAGGCAATCTTCTCGATGATGTCCCATTTATATAATTTATTTGGGTCTTTTCTATCGTCTGCTTTCCCTTTGGCTAGTTCTTTATATTGCCAATCTATAACTTTATTTGTAGTCTCTTCAACCCTGGTTTCATAACTATCTTTATGAGTGGGAATATTCATTTGAAAAACAGGTAAACTTCCACCTTTAGGCGCTTGTACTTCCGTGGTTCGCCGTCTCTCGATTTCTGCTTTTTCTTCAGGACTCAAATTTCTTGTACCTGCTAACAATTCAGGCGGTACAGCAGCTGGATCCCACTCTACACCTTCGGTGGGGGCTTTTGAGGGAACTTGCCCCTGTGGTACTTTAGCCATAGCCCCATGATTGAGGAAAGAGGTGTCTAGGGCTTTCATGGTATCTGGGCCAACAACCCCATCATCCTTAATTCCATTGTCTTTTCGAAAGGCTTTGACGGCTGTTTTTGTCTCTTCGCCAAATTTGCCATCAACACCGTATTTAGGCAGAGAATAACCTGCATCTAATAAAGCTTGTTGGATGAGAGTGACGTGTAAACCACTACTACCTTTTTTGATGTATTTTGTATCGTTGGCTGCGTTTTCTAGTTCGGCATTGTCTGCAAATCTTGGAGATTTTACAGCCCGCTGAATTGTACTCAAAACAGAGTTTTGTCTTTCTGCGTGGTTCAATTCATGTGGCTTAAAGAGTTCTGCTGGTTGGCTAGCCTGTGAACGCCGTAGTGAAATGCGACTAATGTCATGTGTTGAGGGCTTTTGTGTGAAAGTATCTTTTTCTAATAACTGTTCGCTGTCAGACTGCTGTTGTAATTGCAAGTTTGACGACTCTTGAACTACTTCAGGAACAATAGTATCCGCTTGTGTACCAAAACCGCGTGTAGGGTTTGCCAGCGTTGGTGTAGTTGGAGAGATGAGTGATGGATATGTAAAATTTGATGCTGGCTTCTTACTTTTGGGCATCATGCGATCGCTCATCTGCCCCATCCTTCCGATTACGGTTCATCTTGTATCACTAAACTGGCTCTAAAGTCAATATACAATTTTTACAAAAAGCGATGTTATCGACTTTAGTCTAGATTTTTACTTAACTGCGCGTTCAGGAACTGTGGGCGACTGGCTTCTAAGTATCTTCATCTAACATCTCTTCAACCGATACCTCGTCTAACACCTCTTCAACTGATACATCGTCATCTAACTCCTCTTCAACCGATACATCGTCATCTAACTCCTCTTCAACCGATACCTCGTCATCTAACTCCTCTTCAACCGATACCTCGTCATCTGACATCGCGGTGGGTGGCTTCTTAAGATCTGCCAAAGTGAATTTTATATCTTCAGCTTCGGTATCAGATGGGCTGTCATAACCAGTTTCTTCAGCCTTTGTATCAGTTCTAGATTTCGTTTTATCTCCTTTGCTTTTACCTTCTTTGTTGTGTGTTCTATGTGTCATTGTTGGTAAAGCTTTTTCTACAAATCCCTCTAGCCCATCAATAGTAATATTGTTTGCTACTATACTTTCCTTCATCACCTCCCACAGTCCTGTAACTGCTGGGCCCCAAAATCCACCTGCATTCGGATTAAATTGTATATTTAGGTTTAAAATATCCGTTGCATAACGGAAGGTTACATAACATCCTGTACAAGGTCGCTTCTTACCATAAATTAATGCTGGGGAAGAACTACCGCTTTTACAGTAAGCAAAGATTAAATTTTGCTCGGCATGTACTGGTTTTAATCCTTCGACAATTATTATTTTATTCTTGTACGAGGCATCGTTAATGTATCCTGATGCGTTGTCAAGAGTGCTATGAATCAAAAACTTACTTGGATCTTGTATGGCATTTCTGACCATATCTGCTATTGTTTGCAGATTTGCTTTTTCTGCTTCATCGGTGGTTATATCCTCGATTCGTGTTCCCCCAATTAAACTACGCAATTTATTTACATATTGCAAAAACCTGTCATCGTTACCAGGCATGTATTTAGATGTCAGTAATATGTCAAATAGCTGTTCGCTTGTGAGGTTTTGTAGTTGTTGCATACTGGCTGGTAAATTACTACTCAGCAACAGACGATCATCAACGTACAAACCCTGCACTTCTTGTTCGTCAGCTACCAGTGACTTGACGTAATGAAATACTGCCGATGAAAGGTGGCGTAAAGCTTGTTTTACTCTGTCATCCGCGAAGCTATGTTGATCACGAACTGTAACATTTTCCGTCCATTGTCCTGAACCTGAATGTCCAGTAGCAAAACCCCAGTTTTCAGTAGCTTGTGCATTTTTTATTGCCCTCCCTAGCGCTGCTTTCGAGGGTTTTTTAGCTTTAGTCTTTTTAATCTTTTTTTTCACTCCACCGTCAATGGTTACATTCGGATTTTTGGCTTCTTTTTGTTTTTTCTTGCCGCATTGAATGACATTCATCGCTGGTGGTGAGTTTGCTACTTGCTCAACAGGATATTCTGATTGACTGATGGGATCTTCTGTTTGTCGATGCAACGATATGCGACTGATATCGTATCCTGGAGGCTGTTGTTGTAGGTTTGATGGTTGCTGTGCAGTATCTGTTTGTAACCCAAAGCCGCGTGTGGGGTTGGCCAGCGTTGGTATTCCAGATGAGGTGAGTGATGAATTTACTAAACTTGATGTTGCTGTTTTTTGGCTTTGGTATATTCTGCGATCGCTCATTTGTCCCACCCTTCCTACAATAGCTTATTTAGCACGTATATTAAACTTTTTCTTAAGTCAAAACACAAATTTTACAAATATTTTTGTAAATACAAATAACAAAGGACAAATAACAATGGACAACTTGATAAAGTAATTATGCAAATGTTTAGATATGTTTTAGCTCAACCAAATTAAAGATGACTAAGTTAATTTTAATTACTGGTGTTAGCCGAGGACTCGGTTATGCGATAGCTGAGCAGTTTATTCACGAGGGACATACTGTTATTGGTTGCGCTCGTTCTGAAGCAACTATAGAGAAATTACGTCACAAATTTGGTTTACCACACAACTTTTCTAATGTAGATGTAGCCGATGAACAGCAAGTTAAAACTTGGTCAGAGGTCTTACTAAAAGAATATCAACCTCCAGATTTGCTGATTAATAATGCAGCAATCCTCAATAATTTAGCACCGCTGTGGGAAATTCCAACTCAGGAAATTTCCCAATTAATTGATGTCAACATTAAAGGAGTTATTCATTTAATTCACTATTTTGTACCCGCAATGGTGGCAAATAAAAAGGGCATTATTATCAACTTTAGTTCTGGTTGGGGACGCTCAACTTCTCCTATGGTTGCATCTTATTGTGCTTCTAAATGGGCAATTGAGGGACTAACCCGTGCTTTAGCGCAAGAACTACCTGATGGGATGGCAGCAATTCCTCTCAATCCGGGAATTATTCATACTGATATGCTGGAAATTTGCTTTGGAGAAGATGCTGCTGCTTATACAAAAATTTCTGATTGGGTAAAGAAAGCAGTTCCTTTTATACTTCGGTTAAAACCGACAGATAATGGTGTGCCTCTGACGGTTCCTAATTAAATAATTCGTAATGACGCGACGCTCCTGTGTCGCTAACGCTTCGCTATCGAGGACTCGCTAACGCTGCGCTAACGTAATTCGTAATGACGCTCGAGGACTCGCTAACGCTGCGCTAACGTAATTCGTAATTAAGGGGAATTGGGAATTGTCATTTGTTATTGATTATTCTCCGCGTCCCCGCGTCCCCCTTCATCCTCCTCATCCCCCCGTTTTCTCTGAAAATATAAAATGAGGTTATTTTGGTTTGATCAGGCTGGCGATCGCTCCTTGAGTCCTGATGAACGCATCGAACAAGCTCAACAACAAGCACAACAAGCAGAACTTGCCCTGCAAAACTTGCAAAATCGGCTCAAACAGCGAGGTATCAATCCAGATAGTTTGTGACTTGTGATACCATTTCACTTTAATTACGAATTACGAATTACGAATTATTTAATATAAATAGGCATTTGAATTATAAACTCAGTACCTTTTCCTAAAGAGGAATTACACTCAATTAAACCAGCATGTTTTTCCACGATAATTTGCCGGGCGATCGCTAATCCTAACCCTGTACCTTTTCCAACTCCTTTAGTAGTAAATAAATGGTCAAATATTTTTTCTTTGACTGATTCACTCATCCCCTTACCATTATCAGCAATGGCGATTTTTAACTGCTGATTTACTTGGAAAGTTGTAATTATAATGCGGTTGGTGTTTAGCTGAATTTCCTCAAAACTGCGCCCCTTATTTGCTTCTTCTAATGCATCAATAGCATTAGCGATAATATTCATAAATACTTGATTTAATTGCCCAGGAAAACATTCTATCTGCGGTAATTTGCCGTAGTTGGTGATCACTTCAATCGCTGGACGCTGCTCGTTGGCTTTGAGACGATGTTTGAGAATTAAAATCGTACTATCGATACCTTCGTGAATATTAAACGGTACTTTGTAATCTTGATCGGCACGAGAGAAAGTGCGGAGACTGGTGCTAATGTTTTTGAGCCTGTCACATGCTATTGTCATGGAATCAAGCATTTTTGGGAAGTCTTCTAAGCTATAATCTAAGTCTATTTCTTCAGCATGATCGAGAATTTCTTCACTTTTGTTGAGTACAGTGTCTTGATATAGTTTTAAGTGTTCAACGATATCAGCCAGAGTAGGTTTAGCTTGTTTGATACTAGCAGCAATAAAACCCAGAGGATTATTCATTTCATGAGCTATCCCAGCAACTAAGTTACCCAAAGCAGACATCTTTTCACTTTGAACAATTTGTAGTTGAGCTTGTTGTAAGTTGTGTAACGCCTGTTCTAATTCCAGTGATTTTTGCTGTAGGGCCAATTGTGCAAGTTTGCGATCGCTAATATCCAATAACAATCCATCCCAAACTAAAGTACCATCGGCAAGCCGCTCAATGCGTGATTCTCCGTGAATCCACTTAAGGATTCCAGAAGGTGTAATAATTCGTCCTTCCCATTGCCAAGGAGTCAGCGTTTGAATAGAATCTGCAACGGATTTTTCGTAACTTGCAGCATCGTCTGGATGCACTGCATCTATGAGGATCTGTACATTGGCAAGTACTTGCTCGACTGTGAATTCGTATAATTCATAACATTCAGCACTAATGTACGACATAGATATAGAACCATTAGCACTCATGCGGAATTGATAAACAACGCCAGGAACGTTATCTACTAAGTTATGAAAGCGAGACTGGGCAACGTTCAAAGAATTGAGCGATCGCTCTAGTTGTTGAGCATAGTTTTGCGATCGCTTATAAAGTTGAGCATTTTCCAGAGAAATGGCGGCTTGAGTGCAGAGTAAATTGAGTAGTTCGACGCGGGCGCTCGTGAACGCCCCGATCACTAAACTATTTTCAAGGTACAATACTCCTAGCAACTTTCCTTGATGTAAAATCGGACTGCATAAAATACTCTTGGGCTGCTGACGCATGATGTATGGGTCATTGGCTAAGGTGACATCGGCACTCGCATCAATCAGCACAGCAGTCTGCCTGTCATGGTTGACTTTGTAAATTAGTCTCAGGGGAATATCTTGGCTGTCTTCAATGGGAAGGCTCTGCAATACAATCGGCTCTGAACCCTCGGTGATTAAACCTTTGATCAACAGGCGCTCATCTCGTAAGAGCATTAATACACATTTATCAGCCCCTGTATTTTCGATAACGATATGCAACAACGATGAAAGCAGTTTTTCAAATTCAATTTCGCCAGAAAGACTCTGAGAGGCTTTGAGAACGGCAGTCAAGTCAAGGGCAGCAGACACACTACTAGAGGAACCGATAGAAGTGATGGTTGCTGTTGCGAAGACGGTTTCGTTAGTCGAGAGGGGAGAGCGTGTTTGTTGCACAATAGCAGACATCAATTGTGGGTAGCGACGTTCTAGATCAGCAACCTTGGCTGTAGCACCCCAGCGAGCATAACCGTAGTAGGCTTCGGTCATGTATTCCCCAGCTATGCGCTCTTTACCCCATTCTAGGTAGAACTTTGCAGCCAGCTCATTGCTAAGCGCTTCTTCGTGAATGAAACCATTTTCCTTTGCTTTGGCGATGGCTTGATCATAGTGAGCGATCGCCTCAGCTTTATTGCCCAAAACACAATATTTCTCAGCTTCTACCAAATGCCATTGGTGCAAGTGATTCATTGGGGCATGGTACGCCCAATGCTCTAACTTCGCTTGATGAACTGCAACGTTTTGCAAGATATTCGCTTGTTCAGTTGGCGTTGCAGTTAGGTAAAGTGCTAATTGAGTAAGCGAACTATAAAAGTAGATGTGTGTGTATTTCAAGGCTGCCGTCAGGGCTACGGCATTTTGTTCAGCCAGGACGGCATTTTCCCATGCCTGTGGGTAGTCATTGAATAAATAGCTCAAAATCAGTTTGTTGAGATAGATGCTGCAAATTGCATACTGTTCCCGGTTCGCTTGGTGTAACGGTAACATGACTGCTTCATCATAAGCATCTCCAATTAAGCGACAGGGGTCGGGCGCTTTCCCGCGCAGATTCAGTACTGCCTGTCGCATAATTTTCAGAAAGCAAAGAGCTGTACCTTGCTGTAGTTGAGTAATGATTTGATCAAACTTCTCAGTCTCTTGCTCCATTTCATGCAAATTACGCCCAATAGTTAGAGAAATTCCTGTGTAGTTATAAAGAGCATATGCACCATGCTCAAGTTCTCCAGTCTCTAACCCAATTTGATGGGTTTGCAGCAAAGGCTGCAACTCACTACGTCCATGCCGTTTCCAGTGCATCACAAAAGCATGAGTAATATTCATGGTTTTTGCTTTCAAACTGTCATTTGGCTGGGTCGCAATCAACCTTAATGCGACCTCACCCGCTCGATAGCAGAAGTCAAGATTTCCGGATGGACTTGCCTGGATTAACCCAAACCAGGAATAGCTAGAAGCAGAAGCGAGTGAATTTCCATGCTCAAGCGATAGATCGATTTGTTTGCAGACAATTAGAGGAAATAGGGGTGATACCGATTGGTGAGATGCTGTAACAACTGTTACTAATATCTCCATTGCTGCTAAGTAGACTGGATCGGTCATCTGCTCAAGCTGTATCAGTGCTGCGGTAGCATAGCAGGCAAAGCGAGTTTGAGTTGCAGCCAAAGCCTGCTGGACTTCTACTGCCGTGGGATTTTCTGGAAACTCGATATGAAGTTGCTTGAGAATAGAGAGTGCGGTTTGTTCTGCCAGCGGTAGGTTGTTTTGGGCAATGTAGGCTTGAATTCGCGCAATATAGGCTTTTACGGTATCTAATACCGTTTTCGCGTGTTGTAGGACAGCCTGTGCCCACTGCTCTACTTGATTGAACTGAGCAGTGAGCAAATAAGCTTCCACAATTTCATTGTGCAGATTCAGAGTGATGTCGTACTGCTCCTGCCAAGCATTTATTGTCAGAAGTGAAATCCCTTTGCTGAAATGGTCGATCGCACTTATGTAAGCCGTTGACTTTTTGGCTCTAATGCCAGCGACTAAATTTAATTGAGCCAATTGATTTAATAATGCGCGATCGCCAATCGACTCAGCACCAATGTTCAAATGCCGCACAATCTCAAAACTATTTGCTTGTTGTGCTTCAATGGACATACTTGCTAACAATAATTGACCTATTTTGCGATGAGTAGCTTGCTTTTGCGAGGTAGGAATCAATTCGTATGCTGCCTGTTGAACGCGATCATGCAGGAAGCGGTAAAAGCAATGTTGAGTGGGGAGTGGGGAGAAGCCACTGCGTTGGGGAGTGGGGAGTGGGGTGTTTTCGATCTGGTAAAACTTGTAGACTTCAGTTTGTGGTATAATCAATCCTTCTTGCAAGGCTTTCCATAGGGCGACGGCGGTGGTTTCGGGCGATCGCTCAGAGATGATCGCCAGGGTTTCTAAATCAAACTGAGCGCCAATACAGGCAGCAAGCTTAAGAACATTTTGGGTGGCATCAGGCAACTTTTGCAGTTGCATCGCCATGAATTCGACGACATCATCGGTAAGTGAGAGCGCTTTCACCTTGACAATATCACACTGCCAGTATCTGGCTTGTGGCTCAAAAGTGATGTACCCTTCTTCATGCAAAGTTCTGAGAAATTGTGTTGTAAAGAATGGATTGCCCTTGGTTTTTTGATAAACCAACTCCGTTAATGGCAGCGCCAGTTCTTTTGAACAAGTGAGGGTATCGGCAATCAGACAATTGATGTTTACTTGACTTAACGGGTTCAGGGTGAGAGCGCTGATAGTTGCTTGAGCTTTTTTCATCTCTTCTAGCGTCAGCATCAGCGGATGTGCCGGGAAGACTTCGTTATCTCGATAGGCACCAATGATAAACAAGTAGCCTTGTTCAGTTCCATTCAGTAATACCTGCATCAAATTAAGCGAGGTCGAATCTGCCCATTGCAAGTCATCAAGGAACATCACCAACGGATGCTCCCTTGTGGTAAACACGCCAATAAACTTGACAAACAATAGATTGAAGCGGTTCTGAGCGGCATTGCCCGAGAGTTCCGGTGCAGGGGGTTGTTGACCAATAATCTGCTTCAATTCTGGAATCACCTCAATCATTACCTGCCCGTTCTCTCCCAAAACAGATAGAATTTTGTCTTTCCACTGCGCCAATTGTTTGTCACTTTCACTCAACAGTTGTCCCATCAAATCTTGAAAGGCTTGCACAAATGCATCCAAGGGAATGTTGCGGTTGAACTGATCATACTTGCCTTTGATGAAGTAGCCGTTACACCGGACAATCGGCTTATGCACTTCATTAACCACGGCGGTTTTGCCAATACCAGAAAAGCCTGCCACCAGCATCAGAACTGATGCTCCATTTGTAACCCGTTCAAAGGCTTCTAGCAGCGTTTGCACTTCCTGTTCTCGTCCATAGAGTTTGTCGCATACGAGGAAGCGATCGCACACATCCCTTTGGGCAATTGCAAAACTCTGAATTTCTCCTATTTTTTGTAGTTGATGTAAACATGTTTCTAAGTCATATTTCAATCCCAAGGCACTTTGATAGCGGTCTTCAGCATTTTTCGCCATCAATTTGTTGATAATTTCAGAGAGTACATACGGAATTTCTGAGTTGATTTCGTATACTAAGGGTGATGGTTTAGCAATATGACAATGTACCAATTCCATTGCATCATGTGATGGAAACGGTAATTTACCTGTCAGTATTTCATATAAAGTCACACCTAAAGAATATAAGTCTGTCCGATAGTCAATACCTCGATTCATTCTGCCTGTTTGTTCTGGGGAAATATATGCCAGCGTCCCCTCTAAGACATTAGGATTAATCAAGGTTTGAGTTTCTCGTGGTAGCAAAGATGCAATACTAAAGTCAATTAATTTAACTTGTTTAGTTTGGGGGTTAATTAAAATATTCCTGGGTTTAATATCTTTATGAATAATCCGCTCTCGATAGAGAATATCTAAGATGTTGCACAGAGCGATCGCTATTTCTAAAAATTCTTCTAGAGACTTGACGTGCAACGTCTCTATAGAAGTAAAATAATCTTTAAGTGAAATCCCCCCAAAATCTTCCATCACTAACGCATAGCCATTTTGATAAAGTTCTAGGCTATAGGTTTGGATAATAACAGGTGAGTTAAGATTTTTGGCAATGGTGTACTGATTGCGAAACTGTACCAGTTCGCTCAAACTCGGATAAGGATTTTTCAGGAGTTTAATCACTACGGGTAAAGAGTCAGTTTCTCGATACCCTCGATAAACCACAGTTCTAGAACCATTATAAATTTCTTCTGTTACTTGGTATTTGGGAATACTGGCTTGACTGCTAATCATACTGATAAATCCAGCAAATTTCTGGATTTAGTGTTCCCAGACATAAGCGGCTTCCAACGAAAAAAGTATCTCATTGCTTTGGGGAGCAGGTGAACCAGCGCGGTAATAATTCGTAATTCGTAATTCGTAATTCGTAATTTGTAATGACGCGACGCTCCTGTGTCGCTACCGCTGACGCTCGTACCGACGCTCGTTCGCCTTTGGCGTCTCCCCTTGGGAGATGACTCGCTCTAAGCGAAGCTATGCCGCAGGCTTTACGCTAACGCTATCGCGGACTCACTACCGCTGCGAAGCGCGTAATTAAGTTTTGCAATGGGGATTTAAATAATTCGTAATGACGCGACGCTCCTGTGTCGCTAACGCTGACGCTATCGAGGACTCGCTCTAAGCGAAGCTATGCCGCAGGCTTTACGCTGCGCTAACGTAATTCGTAATTCGTAATTAAGCTTTGTAATGGGGATTTAGCGCAAAGTCAGAGCGGAGGTTTCCTCCGCTCTGACGGCAGTTGTTCATGGGGGAAACCCCCAAGATCACACTGCCTCAACTTTGTAAGACCCCAACACAAAACTTGCCGATTATAGAACCGGGGGACTTACAGCACATTTCATCTGAATGAAGTACACAAGGGCGGGCAGGATGCCCACCCCACAAGATTTATCATATTTAAGATGTGTACTTCATTTACTTGCAAAGTGCTGTAAACCTACGGAACTTGTTAAATGAATCGCTACAGCTATTCTTGGTTTTTGTATTTGATCTTCAATATCAAAATGATAGAAGCAAAAATTAAGGTAACAATATTAGCACCAATAATCGGCAAATCTTGAACAGAAAAACCATATATCAGCCATAAAATAATGCCTGTACACAAAACAATCAGCATACTCCAAGAAAGGTCATCAGCTGATTTTGATTTCCAAGTTTTGATGAGTTGAGGTAGATACGCAATGGTGGTTAGTACTCCTGCTGATATTCCTAAAGCAGTAATAAAATCAAATTCCATTTTTGTTGTCACCTCAAGTAGATAGGAGTGGGGAGTGGGCTGAGTCAAGTTGTACCCCTTTGCTTCAGCAAGCTACGCGTAGCGTCTCGCAGAGAAGCCCACGGAGAATGGGGGCAGGAGGAGGTTTTATTTTTGAATTACGAATTACGCACTTCACAGCGATAGCATTAGCGCAGCGGTAGCGAGGAACGAGCGTCGGTACGAGCATCCGTAGGAGCGTCATTACGAATTACGTAAGCAGCGAATTGCTTCTAACAATCCTTTGGCTTTATTTAGTGTCTCTTCATATTCTTTCTCTGGCTCGGAATCAGCTACTAAGCCTGCACCAGCTTGGACATTCACAGTGTTATTACGCAACACCATGGTGCGAATTGCTATAGCACTATTTAATTGTCCTTCAAAATCGTAATATCCATATACCCCTGAATAAACACCCCGGCGACTAGGTTCTAATTCATAAATAATTTCCATAGCACGAATTTTGGGTGCGCCGCTGACTGTACCCGCTGGAAAGCAAGCTTTCATTAAATCCCATGCTGTTTTGTTCTTGGCTAGTTTACCAACGACGTTGCTAACAATGTGCATGACATGAGAATAACGCTCAATTACCATTAGTTCATCGACTTTGACACTACCGCTTTCGCAAACCCGCCCTAAGTCATTTCGCCCTAAATCAACGAGCATGACGTGTTCAGCAACTTCTTTGGGATCTTTGAGTAAATCTTCAGCAAGATCTGTATCTTCTTTGGTTGTTTTTCCCCGTGGACGTGTTCCGGCAATTGGGCGTAGTGTTGCTATTGTTTCACCATCTAAATCTCGTTCGGCTTTTACCATTACTTCTGGACTGGAGCCAATAATTTGCCAGTCTTGAAAGTTAAAGTAAGCCATGTAAGGCGAAGGATTAATCTGACGTAGGGAACGATAAAGAGCAAAGGGTTCGCCTGTATATTCTGTTGAGAGTTGCTGAGAAATTACAACTTGGAAAATATCTCCCGCTCTAATATATTCCTTGGCTTTTTGGACGCTGGCACAAAAATCTGGCTGAGTAAAGTTGCTAGTGTATTCTTGTGCTTGATCTGCTGTTTTATTTCCTGGGAATGTCCATTCAAATATGGTTTTTTGCGGTGATAGGGGCAATGATAGCTTGCTAACCATTTGGTTAACACGATCGCACGCTTTTTGATATGCCGATTCTATCAATGTGCTACTGCTTGTTTCTATATGACGTAAATCAGCGTAGGCGATCGCCCAAATCTTACGTTTTACCTGATCAAAAATCAACAGATGGTCTACTTGCATCCACAACCCATCAGGAATATTTCTCTGCTCTGGTGGATGAATTGGTACACGCGGTTCTATCCAGCGAATCAATTCGTAGCCCCAAAACCCAAATAATCCACCAATTCCGGCGGGTAGCTGTGGTAACTTGACTGGATGATAATCTGCTAAACAGTTGGTGAGAGCGATAAAAGGGTCGCCTGTAAAAACCACCTGAGAACCATCGCGGTGTATCTGAGTAGTCTTATCGCCTCTAGCCTCCAAAATCCATAGCGGATCACAACCCACTAAACTATAGCGTCCTAGTTTTTCTCCACCTTCCACCGATTCCAACAAAAAGCTGTAGGGCTGATCTGCACATACTTTATACCAAGCAGATACTGGTGTATCTAAGTCAGCGACCCATTCCTGATATACAGGAACAAAATTACCTTGCTGGACTAGAGTAGAAAATTCAGAAAAATTAGGAAAAATCATTAAGGCATTTAAAGAAGGAATAGGGAACGGGCAACAGGTGAGTCTACTTGCCGTCTTGGCGGTCTCCGTCACGATAGCGCAGCGTAAAGCCTGCGGCATAGCTTCGCTTAGAGCGAGTCATCGAGCGTCTGGCAAAGTGGCGTTAGCGCAGCGTTAGCGACGTTAGGAGCATCACCCGTTCGCGCAGCGTCTCCGACAGGAGAAGGGGAACAGGATTTTTAGGTATATTTTTATACTTTAGCTAAAAAATACCACTTTCCCTGAATAGGGAATAGGAAATAGGGCAAGTTTCTCGACTTGAAAGTTAGCGTTAGCGACACAGGAGCGCCACTAGCGTTGAGTGGAGGAAATCTCCACTCAGAACTTTGTCAGACAGAAAAACTGTTCCCTATTCCCTATTCCCTGTTCCCTTTTTAGATGAGCCGCTAGTTAGGGAGCATCGTAGGTAGCAACACCGCTAAACTTAAGTTTAACTGGACTGGGGTTTTGTCCAATGCGGCGGTCTACATAGCGTACTTTGTCGCGACCTTCGTTCACTTTTTCTGGGAAGACACCATCAGCTGGGTGAATTGCGGTAGTTTCTCCGTTGGGTAGAATCCGGTAAATTTTGTAGTTTGTGATTTTGAATTTCCGGAGTTGACCACCCAAAGCAATACCATATTCTTTGCGAGCTATATACAGCAAGTTGTCACCTTGCAGCATGGTAGCAGCACCGCCTGTAGGCAATTCAAAAACTTGCTGTTTTGGGCTATTCCAGGTGATTGCGTACACTTCTTCTACTTTTGCTTTTGTTAGCAAGCCACCAGTGCTGCCAGCGAACAACGGCGTTTGTCCAGAAAGTGTTTCTGCCATAAGTACTCTCTCAACGTTTTTAGGGCATCGTAACACTGCGACCAGGGTCATATTGCGATCGCGTCATAGACTGTAACAGTTTTTAGTAGAAGGGAACAGGGAGCAGGGAATGGGGGTACTGGGGAATTGTCATTAGACTTCTTGCAAAAATACTTGAACCGTCAGAGACTCAAGTCTCTGCCTAATAGCAAAAGTCCGTTGAAACGGACTAAAAATACTGTTATTAGTCGGTTGAAACCGACTTGAGTTATCAGCCAGAAAATTTATTTTCTGGCGAGTATCCGACTTTTGCAAGAGGTCTATTGATTATTCTCCGCGTCCCCTATCTCCCCCTGTCCATTCCTAGCGACTCTTAACTCTTGAGCGCTTTTCCTCTTTGCTCCCCTGGACGATGGGAACGGTAAAGTGAAACTGGCTACCTTGGTCTTTGCCTTTTGATTCTGCCCAAATTTGACCACCCCAGCCATTGACAATTTGGCGGCAAATTGCCAAACCCAATCCTGTACCACCAGCGGTACGGCGTAGCGCTCCCTCTTCTTGATAAAAGCGGTCAAAAACTACTTCTAGACGATTAGGTTCTATGCCACGTCCGGTATCGGCTACTGTCACCTCAACCATTTGATTGCTGTTACGAGTAGCTTTAATAGTAATTTCTCCGGCTGATGGCGTAAATTTATATGCGTTGTCTATGAGTTTTGCCAGTACTTCTACTAACCAATCGCCATCAGCTTTCACTAGGGGTAAGTTTTGAGTAATTTGAGTTTTGATTTGGGGGGGTTTTTCTGTTGTTGAGGAACGGGTGCGGGTGCGGCTAAGTGCTAAATCCACACACTCTTGTAAGCTGAGAGATTCTGGATGCCATTCTACCCGACCGCTTTCGAGGTTGGAAAGTGTCAGGAAATCTTGCACTAGTTTCCGCATCCGTTCTGAGTCGGAAAGTGCTGTGTTAATCATCACTTGCTGCAACTCTAGAGGCATATCTGGCTCACTGGCAAGACTTTCTAAGCACACTTGAATTGTGGATAGGGGGGTGCGGAGTTCGTGTCCAGTGATGGCAATTAGATTGCTGCGGGTGCGGTCTAGAGCTTCTAATTGCTTGTTAAGTTCTTCTAAGTTGGCGTAAGCTTCAGCTTGGATGAGGGCTGCACCTACGTGAGTGGCGATCGCTTCTACCAAATCTAATTCTCCAGGCTGCCAATCATGGGGTGGCAGACTACAGTAGTGTAACTCTACTATACCTAACAATCGCCCTTGAAAGAATACTGGTTCTATCAGCCAAGAGCGAATGGCAAATTTTTTAGCAATCAAAGACAGTCCCGCCGAATTAGTAACGCGGGGGTCGGTCATTGTATCGCTAACACAAACGCCTTCGTCTTCTTTGACGATTTCTCGAAATAGAGGATTTTGCTCTAACTCCCAAGTTTGCCCGCAAACGGATACTACACCGGGGGTGAGAAACTCGTGTTCGATGATGGCTTGGCTATCTGTGACTTGAGCGCGGTAAATTAGACAGCGACAAGCTTCTAGATGTTGCCCTAATTCTTGCGCTGCGACTTGGAGAACTTCGTGAGGATCGAGCGATCGCCGAATTGCGGTACTAATTGAGTTGACTAAACGCTCTTTACGTGCTTGGGCTGCGATCGAACGATAAGCTTTGTGTAATTTGTATTGACTTGCTTGCAGATAAGTGACTAAACGCTGCACAAAGGGGTCAGTATCGATATCACAAGCATACTCGTTGATTTGCACTGCCCCAGATTTACTTCCTTGTTCCCCAATGCCAAATCTCTGGCGTGCTTGGGCAATTTTGCCTGTTAAATCTGGTCTATAGACCAAAATCCTGTCTAGTAGCAATTGAGCTGCTTTGATACTAACGCCCCTCTCTGAAGTCCAAATTCCTTCAAATCTTCGCGCTGTATCCATATCCAGGCTGGGACTTAGCTCTGGTAGTTGCTTATTTTTAGCAATGGAGCCAAGACTTTCTCGGCAGACTAAACAAGTAGCATAATTATGCGCGATGACTACTAAATGCCATTCTTGACTTAAAGCATCCTCTGGCTCAAAAGCTACTTTTTCATAGTATTCTGAGCTATTGGTAAAATCTGTTTCTGGTGCAGATAATACGTATATTTGATCACTTCTCTGAGACAGACGCTGATAGCGATGGGCTTCTTGGCGATAGAATCGCTCTCGTTGGAAGCTAGCAATCACTAAAGGCTGGACTAGAGTCGCAGCCAAAACTTGGTCTTCCATCGCATGGGAGAGCGCCGTTAAAGAAGCCTTAAAATATAGCTGGGGCCGTAGGTGAGGGAGAGTCTTTAGCAGATCACTCAACACGGAAGTCGAAATGCTCATGAATATTATTAAATGCCCAAACTGGAAAATATCCACGTCACAGCTGCATTGTACAAATTACAACGGACTTTCAAGTTAAATTGACAGTTGCAATATGTAAAGAATGCTAAAAAGCATTTTTGCCAAGGCAGGCATAGCACATTTTTACCATCTAGGAGTGACAGGTGCAGCTTGATTTACACATTTGGGATATTTCATTTGTATTTTGTGTCCCGATGTGCTTAAGCCATTTGTCACAGTTACTTTATTCTTTACCTAAGTTTTTTATCCATTGATTGGTATTGTGATATTTCAAAATAATAGGCTATTACGCCCAATATATATTTTCGACCAATTTTGCCATGAGGTAGCCTTCGCAAAGAATCTACAAATAAAGGGGACAGGGGAAGATAGGCAGTGGGGTGTATTTTACTCTTGAGTACAGCACCGCGAGTAATTTTAATCACATTATCGAGATCCGATCAATCGCGTCTTGTATTTGGTAAATTAGCGATCGCCCCCCGTAATTTTTCCGAAGCAAAATTGGTCAATAAACCTCTTGCAAAAGTCCTTCTTTGCGCCTCTGCGTGTTAGCGAAGCGGGGCGTAAGCTAAAAAACATCTAAATTACATAATCAAATTAAATAAAACTCTTGTGGAGTGGGCATCTTGCCCGCTCTAATTATGCAAGTTATATGTGGAACAGCTTAGCCCGACAAAAAATATTTATGCAAGAAGTCTAAGGAATATCTGTCCCAGCAATGACCATAGGAACTCGCATAGTAGGTGTATGAGCCAAAAAGTTGATTATTGCAGCAAAGGAGTTGTGCCATTACCGTTAGTTGACGCATTTGCAATTGCAGCTTGAGTAGGTTGAGTAGTAAGAACCGCTACAACTGGAGTAACTTTTGAACTAGATTGTTTACTTCGTTTTCGATTAGAGCCGCCAGCCTTGGAATACTCTATACTGTTTCTGCCGTAGACAGTTGCAACTCCACTTAGCATTCGTTCAGACATTTCGGAAAGGGCTTTATCCATCTGGGTGATTGTTTTACGCGATTCTTCAAGATTGGACACCAGCGTATTATGAGCTTCTAGTACAGCACGGGTAGTGTTGATTAGGTGGTTGTAGGCTTCAATTGTTAACCCATGTCCTAAATCCAGATTTTCATCAATGGATTTAAGCAAGGCAAGACGAAGTTGGGCTTTGTTAACAGCAGCAGAACCACGAGTTTTTAAAGACATCAGATATCCTTTTTTTAATAATTCCTTTTTCAACATAGTGGAACATCTTTTTACCTGAGATGGGTAGTTTTATGGATTTATTTCATTAAAAGTTCAATGCAATAATTACGAGGTTGTCTGTGTTTTTACTCATTTTTTATATTGATTTGTTGTTTGATAATAAGTGCAATCAGCAAATGCGTTAGCGTAGCCCGCCACAGGCATCGCCGAAATAGTAAATGCGATCGCCGAAATAGCAAATGTAGTCGCCGAAATAACAAATGCGATCGCCGAAATAGCAAATATAGTCGCCGAAATAACAAATGCGATCGCCGAAATAGCAAATATAGTCGCCGAAATAACAAATGTAGCCGCCGAAATAACAAATGTAGCCGCCGAAATAACAAATGCGATCGCCGAAATAGTAAATGCGATCGCAATTCCATCTTGGGGATTGGGGAAGTGCTGAGTCAGGAGTGAGTGTTAAGCTAAAAAACATCTAAATTACATAATCAAATTAAATAAAACTCTTGTGGGGTGGGCATCTTGCCCGCCCTAATTATGCAAGTTATATGTGGAACAGCTTAGTAGTATTTCTCACCCTGCCTCCCCAGTTCCTATTCCCTATTTCCCAATCCTCTTTCAAGGATTATTAAATATCATAAATTTGTCTAATCAAATACCAAAATATCAGCCTTAACTGTCAACTCATCAACACAAATACATAAGATTTTCTCATGAGTGAGATAACTTTAATTTGCTCACTGCTTTTTTGCCAGCAGTTATGTAAGCATTATTTTGGCTAGAATGACTCAGATGTGGGGGATGAGGGAGATGAGGGAGATGAGGGGGATGAGGGGGATGAGGGAGATGAGGGAGAAAGATCATTATTCAGTCCCCGCGTCCCCGCGTCCCCAATCCCCAGTCCCCAGTCCCCAATCCCCAGTCCCCAATCCCCAGTCCCCAATCCCCAGTCCCTATTGCCCAAACAGGAACCTTGGCTAATGACACCGGATACACTGATGACCCCGGAAAAAATTTTTTTGGACGGAAAGACTTTTATTCCAGCAGAACAACTACCAATCCCGGAATGGCCTTGTGTTGTCAGTGAAAGACCACAGCCAACTCTGACGGTAAAAGATGATGATTTATTCTTGGTGACAGATCCGATGGGGAACATTTCTGGCTGTTCCCTGAATGATGGCAACCCCAGCATGGGACTGTTTTGTAGCGATACGCGGTTTCTCAGTCGCTTAGAGTTACAGATTGAGGGGCGATCGCCTATACTTCTCAGTAGTACTGCCCAAAAAGGTTTTGCGTTGTCAGTTTTGTGTACCAACCCCAGAATTGAAGACCGCCTCAAAGCCGATACTGTAGGAATCCGCCGCGAAATTGTCCTCAATGGGGCACTATTTGAAGAAATAGAAATCACAAACTATAGCACAACTACCGTCAGTTTAGAACTCAGCATCAGCTTTGATGCCGATTTTGTAGATTTATTTGAAGTTCGGGGCTATAGCAGAGACAAACGGGGCCGGCTTTTGCGTTTGGTGGAACCAACACCAGAAGAAGTATCGCCTACAGCTGATGGACTTATACCTATTCAGAGTCAACCACACTCTGTTACAGAAACATCTTTAACTCTTGCATATCAAGGTTTAGATGGGGCGGTGATGGAATCCCGTATCCAATTCCAGCATTGCCAACCAAACCATTTTAGGGGTTACACTGCGGTTTGGCAGCTAGAGTTAGCTTCTCACGAAACGCAAAAGCTAGGCTATCGGGTAAATATGTTGACCAACAACAAGTCTAGTTCCACCGTGAGTGCAGCTACCACTTTAGGACAAGCAAAAGCCGCAGAATGGATGGAAGAGCAAAACTGGGTACAACAAATTACCCGAATCAGCTCAGACAAAAGCACCTTCAATCGAGCAATTGAAAGGGCTGAGCAAGATATGTATTTATTGCGTCAGTCTTTTGGTAAATATAAAACTGTTTCTGCTGGAGTGCCTTGGTTTTCTACACTATTTGGTCGAGATTCGCTGATTACAGCTTCCCAAACTCTGATGTTAAACTCGCAAATTGCGAAAGAAACTCTAACTTTATTAGCCTTACATCAAGGGAAAATCGATGATGAATGGCGCGAAGAAGAACCGGGTAAAATTTTACACGAGTTGCGCTTAGGGGAAATGGCTCGGTGTCAAGAAATCCCCCATACACCTTACTACGGTACAGTTGATGCCACTCCCCTGTGGTTGATGTTGTATGCCGAATACTACGCTTGGACTCACGACCAAGAAACCCTAGAACAACTTTGGCCCAATGCCCTAGCGGCTATGGAGTGGATTGATCGTCATACCAAACAAACCAGCTATTTAAGCTACTACCGCAAATCTAAACGCGGTTTAGACAATCAAGGGTGGAAAGACTCTGGTGACTGTATTGTAGACCGCAAAGGAGAACTAGCCAACGGCCCAATTGCCCTTTGTGAGGTGCAAGCCTACGTCTATTCGGCAAAAACGCGCCTAGCAGAAATTGCCAAGATGAAGAAGCGACTTGATTTAGCAGACCGTTGGCAAGAAGAGGCCAGAAACCTGAAGGTGCGTTTTAACAGGGATTTTTGGATAGAAGACCAAGATTTTTGCGCTTTAGCTTTGGATGGAGACGGTAAACAAGTAGACAGCATTACCTCAAATCCTGGTCATTGCTTACATCTGGGCATTTTTACACCCGAAAGAGCCTATAGTGTAGCGGAAAGATTACGCGCCCCAGATATGTTTAATGGTTGGGGAATTCGTACCTTAAGTAGTTTGTCACCAGCTTATAATCCGATGGGTTATCACATTGGTTCAGTTTGGCCGCATGATAACGCATTGATTGCCATGGGATTGCGATCGCTTGGTTTAATCGACCAAGCCCTAGAACTTTTCCAAGGCTTATTTGACATGACTTGTCAGCAATCCTATCAACGCCCTCCCGAACTTTTCTGTGGTTACGAACGTAACGGTGATAATGCCCCTGTGCAGTATCCTGTTGCTTGTACTCCGCAAGCTTGGGCAACGGGTAGTATATTTCAATTACTGCAAATGATGGTCAATTTAGTGCCTGATGCTCAAAATAATTGCTTACGAATCATTGATCCGGCTTTACCAGAGTCAATCAATCGTCTGTCCTTCCATAATTTGCGAGTAGGCCCTACCATCCTCGATTTAGAATTTGAACGTTCCGGTAGCACTACTGCTTGTCGCGTTGCAAAAAAACGCGGCAACTTGAGAGTAGTTATCGAAGCCTAACAATTAAGTTGAGCCGCCGCTAAGCATTCTAGGCGGTCGGCTCTAATATTAAGCATGACTTTAGCAAGAAGTCTAATGTATATTAACAGGATGCTCCTAGTAATTGAATTTCTCTAATTACCCCCTGTTTGCTAATAGAAAATACTAAACCACCAAAAGCATCGTTGGGATATGCTAAATAGTTTTTAGTATCATTTCTTGATAAAAACGCAGAGTATGTTTTTTGGGCTTTACCTATGCGATCGCCTACCTTTATCCCTTTATCAGTGGGATGATGCGAACTAGAAGTTTTAATTAAATGTACTTCACTTTGACTTACATTATTAGAAGTTGAAAGACCTTCTATTTCTAATTCATTGTATTTCCAAGTAGTAATATAGGAGCTATAACAAACATCATCGTACTTTGTAGTTCGACTTTTCGGCCTACCTAATTTTTTGATAATTTCCTTCTCTTTCATACCCAACTTAATACCACCTATGGATATCTTAGATACATCAATTTCTTTCTTGCTGGACTTATCAAGAAGATTGCTGTTCTCACCTGTGGCTGTAGGATTTACAACCAGTAATATCCCAAAACCAATTGCTACTGCTAATTTTTTAAATATAACTTGATACAAATATTACTAGTTAAAAATTTTACTGAATTTATGTAAATATACTATAGATTTGCTCAAAATAATCAATATTTATCTCTACAGAAAGCTGTAATTTTATAGTGATTGCGATCGCATCCCTAGTTAGGACGCTCCAGAATTATTAGCAACAGCGTTAGTATTTCTAGAGTGAACTATTCTACGTAAGGGGTTAGCGATGATAGGTCACTTACTAGTAGACCGCTACGAAATTCGTCGGCAATTGGGTAAAAAAGCTGGACGACAAGCGCTGTTAGCATGGGATCGACAAACTCAAAATCTGGTAGTTGTGAAATTACTCAGTTTTAGCCAAGAATTCGTTTGGGATGACCTAAAATTATTTGAGCGCGAAGCAGAAACATTACGTACACTTTCCCATCCAGCCATTCCGCAATATCTAGATTTCTTTGACCTAGCTTCAGCCAACACTCATAACTTTGCATTAGTGCAAAGCTATATAGAAGGAGAATCTTTAGAAGCGTGCTTAAAAGCAGGGCGGACATTTAGCGAACTGGATGTCAAACAACTTGCCACATCGCTTCTGGAAATTCTGATCTATCTACACGGTCGCCAACCACCCGTCATTCACCGAGATATCAAACCGAGTAACATTCTCCTGAAAAATCGTTCTGGACATTCGATTGGCGATGTGTACTTGGTGGATTTTGGTTCTGTGCAGACATTAGCAGCCAGGGAAAGCGGAACGATTACAATTGTTGGTACTTATGGCTACATGCCCCCAGAACAATTTGGTGGGCGTGCTAATCCTGCATCGGATTTATACGGGTTAGGTGCAACGCTAATTTATATGGCAACAGGAAAGCACCCTGCCGATATTCCTCAAAAACAACTGAGGTTACAATTCAAGCCCTTGACTAATCTCAGTTCTGAATTAACGCAGTGGTTAGCACGATTAGTAGAACCGGGTTTAGATGAGCGGTTTGCATCGGCAGAAGCAGCACTGCGAAGTTTAGATCGCTTATCCACAGGTCAACAAGTATACATTGAAAAACCTGGGGTAGAAGTTGCACCGATTGCGATCGCTAAACCTCATGGCAGCCCAGTTAAACTATCAACAACAGCAAATTTACTAACCATTCAATTTCCTCAGACACGAACTCAACGAATTTATACACTATCACCATTATTCAAAAACGTTGCTGTCTGGTTTGGTGTAGGTTTAATTCTTGCTTTTTTCAACCCAGTTTTATCAGTTTCTCTCCTGCTGCTATGGATAAGTGGCTCCTACTTAGAGCGAATTATTTTAAGTATTTTCAGACGACCTTTAACTAAATTAAATACTCTCAGGATTGATCAGTATCAGATTACCCTTTGCCTTTATGAACAAGACAAACCTAAAACTGCAATTTCTAGCCCTCGGCAAACAATCACTAGCTTAGAGTACCGAAATAGTGAAGGCTACCACTCATTAATTATTTGGGCAGATAAACAGTATAAATTAGATAGTAACTCTTTGCTTTCTCCTCAAGAGTTGCAGTGGTTAGCCTCTGAACTGGGAAAGTGGTTAAATTTGCCCACTCAAGAAACTATGCAGCATTTATCGTTGCCCACAGCTCTATTTCGGAAGGGATTACCAAAGGTTATACCATCTCAAATTTCCATTGAAAAACCGATTGACAGCAAAATTGTCTTACTCAAAAGACCGAGTTGGATTGATATTTTAATTCCCCAAGATTCGAGCCAGAATAGCAATAACTATACCCAGCTTCATATTGATAATCAGCAAATTAACCTGACATCTGCATCCAAAAAAGATCCACCCCCTAGCCTGAGAATGGGCATTAGCGCCATAGAGTATTACAGTAACAGCGATAACTCAGATGGTTTTCTGAGAATTTGGGCAGGACAGCAAAAATATCAACTAGGGGAAGATGGTTCACTCTCTCCAGCCGAACTTGAGTGGTTAGCTTATGAACTCAGTGAGTGGTTAAAGCTGCCAATTTATCGTACTCAAATGTGAATTAGTAGTTTCAGTCATCGCCAGATCTCTGCTATTTTTCAACAAGCACCTTTCACTAATCTAATTTCTTTAATGCCCTTTTGTTTATTAATAGAAAAGAATAAACCACCATAAGCATCATTTGGATATACTAAACCATTTTCACTATCAATTTTTGATAGAAGCTCGCTTGTTGATAATGTTGAGGTATACTCATGTGTTGATAAAAACGTTGAGTATGCTTTGAGAGCCGTAGTTATGCGATCGCTAACCTTTACCCCTTTCTCAGTGGGATAAGACGAACTAGTAGTAGTGATTTGATGCACTTCACTTTTGCTTGGGTTACTAGAAGTTGAAAGTCCTTCAATTTCTAAGCCGTTGAATTTCCAAGTAGTAGTATATAAGTCAAAATCACAAAATTTACCATATGTTATAGTTCGACTTTTCGGTTTACCCAATTTTTTAATAATATCCTTTTCTTTCATACCTAGTTTAATTCCACCTATGGAATTTTTAGACGAATCAATTAATTTTTTGCTCGACTTATCAAGAAAATTGCTAGGGTAGTTTGAACTGTGATTCTCACCTATAGCTATAGGGTTTACAGCAAATAGTATCCCAAAACCAATTCCTGCTGCTAATTTTTTAAACATAATCTGATTCATATCATGTTCGCTTGAAGACTTATCGTTAGGGCTGACGCCAACAGAAGTAATGACATAAGTTTAAAGTAGGTTTGTTTTTAGCGATCGCTAAAAACAGTATGATTCTACAAACTTCGTAATTAATCAGGAGAATCTTATGGCTGAATACGATTATATTGTGATTGGTACAGGCTCGGCGAGCTGTATTGTTTTTTGCCAACCGCCTCACAAAAGACGGTGAATCCGATTTGCGAAAACTGGTTGCAGGAATCAAAATTACTCGTCAACTGTTCCAATTAACTGCATTTGATGACTTCCGAGGAGAGGAAGCCGCCGCTGGTGCAGTGTTTAACTTATTATTCCGTTTCCAACAGTCATAATATGAACAAATTCTTCGATTGGATAAAAACCTGGGTAATAACAGGTTTAGTATGTTTAGTTTTAGTATGGTCATTTCCTGCACAAGCGGCTAGTAAAATCGATCCAAAACTAGAACAGCAAGTATTACAAATTATCCGCGAACATCCAGAAGTAATTATCGAATCTGTTCAAGCATATCAGCAACGACAACAACAGCAATTAAAGCAAGTACGGCAAGCATTTTTACAGGAATTAAAAACTAATCCTAAAACGGTGATTGGTGAGTCTCCAGTTACGGGTTCAGCTAAGTTACAAACTGTGCTGATTGAATTTTCTGATTTTCAATGTCCATACTGCGCTAAAGCACATGAAGATTTGAAACTGCTGTTAGCAAAGTATCAAGATAAGTTGACACTAGGTTATAAAAATTTACCCTTAACTTCAATTCATGCTGAAGCGTTGCCAGCTGCAACAGCGGCTTGGGCTGCCCAACAACAGGGAAAGTTTTGGGAATATCATGATTCCTTGTTTACTAATCAAAAGCAACTGGGTGAGGTGTTATATCTAGATATTGCTAAAAACCTCAACCTGGATTTAGGTAAGTTTAAACGCGAACGCACTCTCGCAACTCCCGCGATTGAGAAAGATATCCAGTTAGCTGAGAAATTGGGGGTTTCTAGTACACCTTTTTTTATGATGAGTAATCCGACTTTCTCAGGTGTGATACAGCTATCTGATATTGAAAGTATATTAGCTAATGCCAAATGAAAGGGAACAAGGAATAGGGAAAATAAGTTACTCACTAAGAGGTCGTTTGAAAAGTCTAAATTAATACTAGCCCCGACGATTATAAATCGTGCGCCAGTTGCTTCAAGTCGGCAAAGCCGCCCAACGCACTGGCTTGGCTACATAGATAAAAACCACCTCCGTGGGTTTCAAAACCTTGATTTTCCGTGTTTTCCACGGAGGTGAACTAAGCTTTGTGTAGTAGCGAATTATATTCGTCCAAAACTTTTCTTTAAACCTTTATCTCTTTTTGGAAATTGGTTAGCTTATCAATGAGCTAATACAGGTAATATAACTCTAGGACTCGCGCGATCGCAAAATTATCAGTAAGTCAAAGGGAAGAAAAGACAAAATAGAAAATCTTCCCTTTCTTCCTGAATTAACTTGTCTAATAAACATTTTTTCACGAATTTTGTTGAATTTAATTTACAGCAGCTTACAGGTAAATAAAGTACAAACTTTAAGAACAAATTCATCGAACAAAAGACTTTCTCTCCTGTTCCCCGCTCCCTGTTCCTTGCTGTACCTACACGTATATAGGTATACACTATAAGTTAACAATAATGTGCATCTTTAGTTAGAGGTTGAGTTTACTATTGAACTGCTGTACTTATAGACAAGTGTAAGGAGTAGCTGATGAGGAGTGAAGATGAGAAATCTTCATCACTCCTCATGTTCTTAGTTTTGAATTTTTAATTATTTTGTTATTACGAATTATTTATCGTAAATTAAAGGGTTTAAGACCCCTAAGTCTATACGTAGCTCACTTTCAGATGGGGATTTATATCCCGAATGAAACTGTTTTAAATTTTGAATTATTTATCATAACGCTAGTTTTTGTTACTAATGACCAAAAATTGTGATTTACGTTTTTGTGTTGGCAAGGTGAAAACAGGTATTAAGTGATACAATTGAAACGCTCCAGGAACAAAGAGAAGCGCAGGGTTATCTGTAGTCCTGCTGTACTACTTTGTGTTTTTCTTGGCTAAATTCTGCGTTAAAAATTCGTATTTCTTTAGTCCTGCGGTGTATCTAATTCACAAAACCGTAGAACAAATCGTGAGGTTATCAATGCGTCGCATCAAATTTTGGATCTTTTTGCCTGTTAGTATGATATTTGGCTGCTCTAATAAGGTAATACAATCTCACAGTCCATCTGTAACAAAAAATACTTCAAATGTTGTTCAAGAAACTAGCCCGCCTGTGTTGGCAAAGGCAAGTTATCTTTCAAACTTAGAACAACAAGTGATTAATGAAACTAATAAAGTACGAATAAACCCTCAATCATATATTCCAATTATTGAAAATTATAAGAAGCGCTTCCAAGGTAGTCGAGTCAAAATTTCTGATACTACTTATTTGCAAACTCAGGAAGGTGTAAGGGCAGTTGATGAGGCACTGACATTTCTCACATCAGCGCGTCCTGTGGGAGCATTAAGTGCATCCAAGGGGATGTCTCTGGCTGCTGAAGACCATGTTAAAGACCAAGGGACAAAAGGTACCACAGGGCACAATGGCAGTGATGGTAGTAGCCCTTTTGCTCGGATAAATCGTTATGGTGCTTGGCAAGTAACCGCCGCTGAAAATATTAGCTATGGGCCAGATACCGCCCAAGATATTGTCATGCAGTTAATTATTGATGATGGTGTGCGCGATCGCGGTCACAGAAAAAATATTTTTAATGGTGCTTTCAAAGTTACTGGTGTTGCTTGCGGAACTCACAAAAAATACAAAACGATGTGTGTGATTAACTACGCTGGTGGATATCGAGAAAGAGGCTAGGGATTGGGGAATTCGTAATTATTTATTCTCCTCCTGCTCCCTTTAATTCCCAACTCCCCACTGAATTGATCCCCAAGATACCAATCCAAGATAGGATGGACGTTGATTTACGTATTCTTCACTTAATGCATATGAAGCGCTATTGGTCGCGTCTGCTTGCCCTGGTTTTGGTTTTAGCCATTGGTTTAATGGGTTGTTCTGGTAGTCTGGATAGTCTGACGGGAGATTATCGCCAAGATACCTTTACCGTAGTCAATGCCATGAAACAAGCGCTAGATTTGTCAGAAGATTCGCCAAATAAAGCAGCAATTCAAGCAGAAGCGCGTCAAAAAATTAATGACTTTTCAGCTCGCTATCAAAGAGTCAACTCCGTTTCTGGTCTTAGCTCCTTTACAACCATGCGAACAGCTCTCAATTCCCTAGCCGGACACTACAGTTCCTATCCCAACCGTCCCGTACCACAAAAACTCAAAACTCGCTTAGAAAAAGAGTTGCAGCAGGTAGAGTCAGCACTCCAGCGCGGTGCATAACCAAAAAAGGGGTGTAGGGGAAGAGGGTTTGTTTCCACAAACCACTAAATAATTCGTAATTCGTAATTCGTAATTAAGTTTTGTAATGGGGATTTAGCGCCAAGTCACCAGGGGGAAACCTGCGCTCTGACGGCAGTTGTTCATGGGGGAAACCACGCCACTTGCGCGGATGCCGGGAAACCCGTCTAACGCAGTGGCTCCCCAACATCACACTGCCTCAACTTTGTAATACCAATTCTCTAAAATTCGGCTACACATTCAAACTCCGAAACCCATACTAAATAAGAGTTTCTTAATTACGAATTACGTTAGCGGAGCGTAAAGCCTGCGGCACAGCTTCGCTTAGAGCGAGTCATCGAGCGTCGGTACGAGCGTCAGCGTAAAGCCTGCGGCATAGCTTCGCTTAGAGCGACACAGGAGCGTCGCGTCATTACGAATTACGAATTGGTATAATGACAGACCCCAACACAAAACTTGCTGGTTATGGAACCGGGGGACTTAAACCCACGGAACTTGTTAAAGACTTCTAATCACTGATACCATTTCACGAAATATCTGATACAAATGATTTGCCTGTAATTTTCCCCCTGCCCCTGCCCTCTATTTGTATCAATTTTAAAGTGAAACGGTATGATAGGGTGATGCGGGGACGCAGAGAGATTTTGCACGACTAATTATTATATTTTTCTTGAGAAAGATTGCAACAGAAATAGGAGTTTGACAGTCTTGAGACAGTAGGCTACACAACTCTAATTAAAGAATTACATAATTCGAGCGATGCCGCCCCAAATTAACTGATTTAGATTCAATTGTTTTTTGTCCATCTACCAGTAAGTATGTCTAATTGTCCCTTGAAGTTTGCAAAAACAAAATTATTTTGGCAACGCCTGTTCGCTATCGTTTTTAGCAGTAGTTTATTGATTCCCAACTTTGGCAACCAACCAGCAGGGGCGCAAGTAACACAGTATTGTCAGCTATCATCAACAGCAGCACGAGAAAAAGAAAACTTACGTTTGTCAGCCCTCAAAGGCAATCAAGATGCCGAGAAGCGCTACCAACAGCTAGTGCAAGAACATGCACAGGAAATGCAGAATTGCCGCAACCGTAATTGGCCGCAAGTTCAAGCTATCTGGTTACGCTTATATCCCTGTGATATCAAGGCAGGGGCTATCGAGCAAGTTATGGATCGGATTGTCAACCGTGGATATAACCAAGTTTATTTAGAAGTATTCTACGATGGACAAGTACTCTTACCAGTCGCTGCTAATCCTACAGTTTGGCCCTCTGTGGTTCGTAATCGAGGGGCAGAAAAAACTGACCTGTTGTTGACAGCAATTAAAAAAGGTCGGCAACGTGGTTTAAAGGTATATGCTTGGATGTTTACTGTCAACTTCGGCTATACTTATGCCCAACTCAAAGACAGACAAGGAGCGATCGCCCGCAATGGCAAAGGACAAACGAGCCTGTATGTTGTAGATGATGGTTCTCAAGTATTCATCGACCCCTACAACCCGCAAGCAAAACGCGACTATTACCAGATGGTACAAGAGATCCTCCGACGGCGTCCAGATGGTTTGCTACTCGACTATATACGCTATCCACGGCAAGCGGGAAGTGATTCCATCGCTACCAAAGTTGCAGATTTATGGCTATTTAGTGAAGCAACTCAGCAAGCTTTATTTCGACGGGCACTAAATTACAAGGGGCTAGACTTAATTCGACGCTTTTTGAGTAAAGGATACATTACCGCAGGCGATATCACTGAAGTCGATAAACTATATCCTCAAGAAGGTGAACCCATGTGGCAAGGACGCATTCCGCCATCAGCACAAAAATCAATCGTGCCTGCAACTAACAGACAACCTCTGTTGCAATGGGAGTTGTGGCAACTCTCTGTTGCCCATGCTATGCAAGGTATTCTCGATTTTGTTGCCTTAGCCAGTTACCCAGCACAGCAGCTAAAAATTCCGGCAGGAGTAGTGTTTTTCCCTGATGGCAACCAAACATTAGGACAAGGGTACGATTCACGCTTACAACCTTGGGATAGATTTCCTAGTACATTACAGTGGCATCCCATGTCTTATGCAACTTGCGGTAATGCAAATTGTATTGTGCCGCAAGTGCAACGGGTTTTGAGTGTGGCAAAACCAGGTACGCAAGTAATCCCGGCTTTGGCTGGCAAATGGGGAGCATCGATTAGCAATCGTCCACCTTTGGAAGTGCAAATGCAGGCACTGCGGCAATTTGCACCACAACTAAAAGGAGTGAGTCATTTTGCTTACTCTTGGCAGTATCCCGAACATGATGGCGATCGCAAATTTTGCCGATCTTAAACCAACCCCGAACGCAGTGCGACAACCGCAGCCTGGACGCGATCATCTACTGCTAGTTTGTTCATAATCCCCCGGACGTGAGTTTTAACAGTGTTGGGACTGAGATAAAGTTTCTCAGCAATCTCCGGATTACTCAACCCGTCTACCATCAGTTTCAACACTTCTAACTCCCGCGTAGATAGGTTAGCAGTGTTAGTAGTGGGTGAAGGCGGCTTGAGGTTGTCAATCACTCTCCTGGCAATGTGGGGATCTAGGTAAGCTGCACCATCAACCGCAGCGGCGATCGCACTCAACAATCGCTCCACACTCGCGCCTTTGATACAATATGCATCGGCACCGCTAGATAAAGCTGCAATAATTTCTGCTTCTGTTTGGTGGGATGTCAACATTACTACATGAGTTTCTGGAAGTGCTGCCTTGATTTGCTGCGTCGCTGCAATGCCATCCAATCGCGGCAAACCGATATCCATAACCACCAAATCAGGTTTTAGTCGTAGTGCTGCTTGGACTCCTAAATAACCATCTTCTGCTTGTCCAACAATTTCTAATTGGGGATGGGTCATTAACGATTGCTCTAGTCCCAATTGCATCATTGGATCATCTTCAACAATTAACACCCTTAATGGTGGTGCATTGGCTGGTAAATTTATTGGATAGTTGGCATCTGGAGACATTTTTATTTAGTTTGTCCTTTGTCATTTGTCATTAGTTCTTTGTCAAAATCTAAATGTTATTCTTTTTCCCAATTCCCAACTTTTATTCTTCCACGCGATAGCCTAACTCGGCTAAACTCACTCTAGATTGACGCCATTTTGGTTGAACTTTAACAAATAGTTCTAAATAAACTTTGCCTGCTATTAATTTTTGAATTTGTTGGCGGGCTTCACTACCGATGGCTTTGAGCATTGCTCCACCTTTGCCGATGAGAATTCCTTTTTGGGAATCGCGCTCAACATTTATAGTCGCAAGTACACGGGTAATGTTGGCGGTTTCTTCTACTTTATCAATGGCGATCGCAACTGAATGGGGTACCTCTTCACGAGTCGATAATAAGATTTGTTCTCGAATCAATTCACCCATAATGAAGCGTTCTGGCTGGTCGGTTACTAAGTCGGGAGGATAGTATAGTGGGCCTGTTTCTAAATGTTCAATTAACAGTTGTTGAATTTGTGGTAATCCTAATCCTGTCTTGGCAGAAAATTTTACAGTTTCCCATTCATGAGATTTTGCTAATTCGGTGTAACTCTCATCTATGATTTGGAAATTCGATGGTTGTTGGTCGGTTTTGTTTATACCTAAAATTACTGGTGTTGTGCTACGAATGAGTAAATCAGCAATGTAGCGATCGCCCGCACCACAAGCTACTGTACCATCTACTACAAACAACACTACATCTACTGATTCAATCGCTATTTTGGCATTTTGTACCAGTACCTCCCCCAATTGATGATGGGGTTTATGAATTCCTGGTGTGTCAACAAAAATTAACTGAGCTTCTGATGTAGTTAAAATGCCGCGTAAACGATTACGTGTCGTTTGCGCTACTGGTGAGGTAATGGCAATTTTTTGTCCTACTAATTGATTCATCAGTGTAGATTTACCGACATTTGGACGGCCAATAATGCCAATAAAACCTGATTTAAAATTAGGAGGAGCCTGAGGCACCATCACTTCTGTTGAAAAAGAGAAGCTGTAATTATCAATACTAGTCACCTTTGGCTCCACCGACATATTTTACAGATGGGATAAGTTGTTTTTTTCTCGACACGCAAAACAAACATAAAATCGCCCTGACATTTTCGGGGATTGCTCTTGCTTGGGTTTAATCTAGTACTAAACTCTGCTTCTGTTTAATCTACTACTAATAAAGATATATTTTGATCATAAGACGAAAAAAGCTATGAAAGCACCCAAACGTATAGGAATTCTCACTAGTGGGGGAGATTGCTCTGGTTTAAATGCGGTAATCAGAGCTGTAGTGCATTGTGCTGTAAATACCTATGGTTGGGAGGTGCTGGGAATTCGGCAAGCAACTCTAGGGTTAATGACACGTCCGCCACAATTTACTAAGTTAGAAATTGATCAAGTTGATTCGCTGTTAACTGCGGGTGGCACAATGCTGGGTACGACTAATAAAGGCGACCCATTTGCTTTTCCCATGCCGGATGGCAGTTTATGCGATCGCTCCGAGGAAATTATCGCAGGCTACAATCAGCTGGGTTTAGAAGCATTAATCGGGATTGGTGGTGATGGGAGTTTGGCGATTCTCCGTCGCCTTGCCCAACAAGGTGGGATTAACTTAGTCGGGATTCCTAAAACTATTGATAACGATATTGGTGTTACTGAACATGCTATCGGTTTTGATACAGCGGTGAATATCGCTACAGAAGCACTAGATCGGTTGCATTTTACTGCTGCAAGTCATAGCCGAGTCATGATTTTAGAAGTGATGGGACGTGATGCTGGACACATTGCCATAGCTGCGGGAATTGCTGGTGGAGCAGATGTAATTTTAATTCCAGAAATTCCTTATGCTATTGACCACATTTGTTACAAAATCAAAGAACGCCAAGAGAAAGGTAAAAACTACTGTTTAATTATTGTTTCCGAGGCAGTTCGTACCCAAAACGGAGAGACAGTAACGATTACAAGTCATTCTGGTCAATGGCGATATGGTGGTATCGGTGAATACCTAGCCGATCAAATTACCCAACGCATTGGCGTAGAAACGCGAGTTACAGTTTTAGGACATATTCAACGGGGTGGAACTGCATCACCATTGGATAGATTAGTTGCAACCGCCTTTGGTGTGGCTGCGGTTAATTTAATTGCTGAAGGTAAATATGATCACATGGTTACGTGGCAAAATCGCCGTGTGTTAAGTGTGCCAATTACAGAAGCGATCGCTCAATACAGCGCAGTTGATCCCAATGGCACTTTGGTGAAAACTGCTCGTGGTATGGGTATTTATTTGGGAGACTAGGGAGCGTTACCCCCGAGTTCCCCATTCCCTATTCCCTAACATGAGCAACTGTAACACCACTACCACCATCGGCTTGTTCTGCTGGTTCGTGGTGGCTGACTCTGGGGTGCTGTTGTAAAAAGGCGTGAACACCTTGGCGTAACTTCCCAGTACCATGTCCGTGAATAATCCATACTGGCCCTGTGGCTTCGGAAATGGCTTTATCTATGAGCAATTCGGCATCAGCTACTCGTTTACCACGCAAGTCGATGGTGTTTTTGGAGGTGCGAATTGCTGGGGTTGGTTGCGGTGGTGTTACTACTGCTGGGGCTGTTTTGGGCTTGACGATTGGTTCTGGTTTTTGCCCATCTAGAGATTCTACGTCTTGTAGCTGCACTGTCATTTTCATGATGCCAAAGCGGACAGTTAATTCCCCATCATCATTGGGGGCGGTGATTACTTCTGCTGTTTGCCCCAACTTGGCAATGCGGACGCGATCGCCTACTTTGGGCATAAATCCAACTTTGGGTTTAGCTGGCGCTGTTGGCTGATATTGTTGGGCTATTTGATTTAAGGCGTTGGTTGCTTGTTGGGCATCTTGGGCTGTGGGCGTACCTTGCTGCAAGCGGCGAATCACTTGGGCGATTTCACTTTTGGCTTGGGCGATCGCTTGTTGGACTGCTACTTCTTGCGAAGCCTTTAGCGTCGCTTCTCTTTCCTCTAAGGCTGAGGCTTTGGCGGATACTTGTTTATACAACCGTTCTGCTTGCTGTAGTAAATTTTGAGCTTCAGCGGCTTTGGTTTCTTGACGGCGACGTTGGGCTTCTAAGCCAGCAATCACTTGGTTAACTTCGTCTGTCGCTTCTCCCACTTGGGTTTTTGCTTGTTCGATGACTTCCGGTTTCAGCCCCAAACGCAAAGCAATTGTCAAGGCATTGGAACGCCCAGGTATGCCCCACAGTAAACGATAAGTTGGCGATAGAGTACTTTCATCAAATTCCACAGAAGCATTTTCAAAGCGTTCATCCTCGTATTTAAGGGCTTTGAGTTCGCCAAAGTGAGTGGTGGCAATAGTTAACTGGGCATGGTTAGCTAAATATTGTAGTAGAGCGATCGCCAAAGCACTACCTTCGGCGGGATCGGTTCCCGCACCGACTTCATCGAGTAGGACGAGGGAGTGGGGAGTCGGGAGTCGGGAGTCGGGAGATGAGGAAGCAGGGGAGCAGGGAGCAGGGAGCAGGGGAGAATAATTAATACTCAATTCCCCATTCCCCATTCCCAATTCCCCATTCCCCAACGCATTCAAAATCCGACTAATGCGACGGATATGGCCAGAGAAGGTGGATAAGCTTTGCTGTAGGGATTGTTCATCGCCAATATCCGCGAGTACTTGATCAAACCAAGGGATTTCTACTGGTTCGCGGGCAGGGATAAATAAGCCCACTTTGGCCATTAAGGCTGCTAAGCCCAAGGTTTTCAAGGTGACAGTTTTACCACCAGTGTTTGGGCCAGTAATTGTCACTACCCGAATATGTGGACTGATAAGTAAATCTACGGGGACAACTGGTTGACCTTGTTCATGTTGTTGCTGCCAGACTAATAGAGGATGCCGTAAATTCCGCAGGGTAATGATTTCTTGTTCTTCTCGCTGAATGAATCTAGGCGGATTGGCTTGTAGCCAAAAACTATAACGGGATTTAGCGGTTGCCAAATCTAATGTTGTGGCAATTGCTAACAACCTTTCTAAATCGGGCTTAACTGCTGCTATCTGTTCTGTTAAAACCCGCCGAATCGCTTCCTCTTCGGCTTGTTCTCTTCTGAGTGTTTGCCGGAGTTGGTTGCCCATCGGCACGACAGAATTAGGTTCGATATAGAGTGTGGCCCCACTCGTAGAGGTATCGTGAACAATACCGGGAATCGCGTCTTTTTGCGGTGCTTTCACGGGAATGACAAAGCGATCGCCCCGTTGCGTAATTAATTGTTCTTGAACTGCTCCTGATTTTGCTTGTAAAATATTTTGCAATTTTTGAGTAATTTGGCTGCGTAATCGCCGCAAATCTGTGCGAATATCACCTAGTTTTTGGCTCGCACGATCAGTTACCTGTGCCCGTTCATCGATACAACGGTGGATTTCCTGTTCTAGTTCTGGATAAGTCCGCAAATCGGCAACCAACTCCGTCAATATTGGTAAATCCTCTTGGTTGTCGATTATACGGCGTAAATTTCTTGCACCAGCAAGGGTAGTGGCGATCGCTAACAGTTCATCTCCTGCTAAAATGCCGCTGAGTTCTGCTCGTTCTAGGGAATCCCCAATATCTTGAATTCCTTCAAATGAGAGTCCTGTAGTTAGACGACTTTCTAGTTGGTAGACTTCTTTGGTTTGCTTTAACAACTGTTCGCTTTCCACCTGAGATGCAGGGATTTTTAGAGAACGCGCAACCGTCGCCCCCAATTTGGTTGCTGCAAACGTCGCAAGGTGCTGGCAGAGGCGAGACCATTCTAATAGTTCTAGGGTTTCAGACTGGATCAAGGCTTCATTATCTAATCTGAAATTATCGTAACAATTCTAGCCGTGCTATGAAACTTATGCGGCAGCTATTTCTTGCACGAGAACGTAGGGCTGGATGATCAGAGTATTAAATCGCTTGCTAAGATTACTATTCCATTCTCCCAACTGTACTACTGTGGGTTTAGTGAGTAATTGCTCATCAATCCACTGTTGTACTGAGGTCAGTTGATCATTAGCGATCGCTACCCCAACATCCAACAAGTCTAGGTCATCTGCTACTAAAATTATTGCATCTCGCTGTGCATGGGGAATTAACCACTCCCATTCTGCTTCATCTACGGCCTCTTTTAATTGTGTTCTTAAATCTGACATGATTTTCTCAGGTTGATTTTTGGTTATTTTTTGTTATTGGGGTTTTCTCTAATTAATCTCTTGACCAATCCCCAGTACCCAAACCCTAAACTTCTGATTTCATTTCATCGATTTCAAACAAAGATACAATGACTCCAGCAATTGGGATAGATATAAAAATACCTAATAATCCAGCTACTCTTGCACCTACTAACAAAGCAAAGAATACGACTACAGGATTAAGATTGAGCGCACCTTGCATAATTCGAGGTGAAATCAAGTTATCTTGTATTTGCTGAAGAATAATACAAGCTATTAATACTTTTAATGCTAGCCAAACACCTTGAGATAAGACAATTAGAGTAACAATGCTGACGCCTAATGTAGCTCCTATACCAGGAATGATATCAACTAAACCAATTATTACTGATAATACCAAAGCAAAGGGGACATTTAACACTAAAAAAACTAAGAAAGTCGAGCTTGTGAGAAATAAACTTAGTAATAGCTGCCCTCGAAAAAATCCCAAAAATGAACGCCTAATAATGTTTGTGAATCTGTTACGGCGTTGTTTAGGTACTATTTTTAATATAAAATTCCATAGTTTTTCTCCATCTAATAACATGAAGAAAGCCACAACTGCAATCAAAATAAAAGTGACAAAGTTAGTCAAAAATCCTTGTAAAATAGCTAAGCTTGTCACCAAACTTGAGAGAGCTTGATTTCTTAATTGTTCTTCAATGAAACTTAAATCTATTTGCAGATTCCGACTTTGTAAAAATGCTTCTAGTCGCTGTACTAAAGGTATTAAAGAATTCAAAAAGGCAGTTACGCTATCAATTAATTGTTGCCCTTGAGATAGAACTGTGATACCTACAGTAATTGCAGAACCGCCGAGAATCACAATACTCAGCAAGAAAACTACAACAACTGCAACACTGTGAGGCAAAAAATGCTTTAGCCACTGTACAGGATAGCTAAGTAAAAAAGCTAAAATTGCAGCGAAAGTAAAAATAACGATAACCGCTTCAAAGTAACCTAAAAGCTGTACAATTGCCCAGCCAGATGCAACTAAAAGCAAAAAGCGGACTAACGCCAGATTGTTTAATTTATCCCAAAAATTCTTGGCTTCAAGGCCGCTCATATCTTGTTTAGGGGAATTGGGGACTGGGGATTGGGGACTGGGTACTGGGGACTAGTTAGGGAAAAGGAAAGAATCTGTTCCTTTCTCCTTTCCCTTTTCTCTTTACCCAGCAAAGCCTGTTCCCTATTCCCTTTCATAGAGTAATTGATTTTAAACATATAGAAATGAAGTAGCGATCGCCACCTTCTTAAAGCATAATCCTTTGTGTCTAACTCATCGCCCTAAATCATGCATTTCGTTAATAACTGCGGCGCACTTTTGGGTAATTGCTTCTAATTCTTCTTTATTGCTGGAAGTAGGAGCATCAATTAACTGCCCAATTCTAATGGTGAGGGGAACTGCACGAGGTATTGACGAGCCTTTTGGTAAAATTTTCTCACTACCCCACAAACTTACAGGTAGTATCGGTGCTTTTGCTTTCGCGGCTAGTAGCAATGCACCTCTTTTTGGCTGTGTAATCTTACCATCGGGTGTGCGAGTACCTTGTAAGAAAACGCCAACAGCCCAGCCGTTCTCTAGGTATTCTAGGGCGGCACGGATGGTAGTACGATCAGTACTTCCCCGACTGACTGGGTACGCGCCGTATAATTTAATTGCTTGTGCCAAAACCGGGACTTTAAATAATTCTTCCTTGGCCATGTATGCCACAGGGCGACGTACGCAATTTGAGACAATCGGAGGGTCAAAGTAACTAGCATGATTGCTAACTACCAGGAGTGGCCCTGATTGAGGAATATTTTCCGCGCCATAAATCTTGCCCCGAAAGTAAGCGTGAAGCATGGGACTGACTATAGACCATTTAAAGGCATGGTAGAGGGCCAAACTAATAAACGGTTCGCGGGTTTTGTTCACAGAAGATGATTGAAATCAGGCTGAATTTAGCATAAGCGATCGCAACACCCACAGCAAACTCAAAAAATCGCTCCTTAAATCAAGACTATCGCGATTTATACTGAGCAATATCTAAATACAAACACCCTGATTATCCAGTTGCCATAATTAAACCAGTAGCAACGTAGGGTGTGTGACGGCAGTGAAAACCGACAGCATATTTTATCGCCTATTTCAAGAGTTTCCCAGCATCTTCTTTGAACTAATTGGCAACCCTCCCGAAACTGCCAATATCTATCAATTTGCTTCAGTTGAAATCAAACAAACAGCCTTTAGAATTGATGGTGTATTTCTGCCCACTCCAGAGAAAATAAGCCCAATTTATTTTGTGGAAGTGCAATTTCAATCAGACCCAGACATTTACTTGCGCTTAGTATCAGAAATAGCTTTATACTTACGCCAAAATAAACGAAAAAACCCTTGGCGAGGAGTGGTGATTTATCCAAGCTCAGATATAGATACAGGTGAGAAAGAAGATTTTTTAGAATTCTTCCAAAGTCAGCGAATCAGTATAATTTACTTGAATGAACTAGGTTCAACTGCATCACTGCCACTAGGCATTGCTACGATAAAATTAATTATAGAAGAGGAAAATACAGCCATTAACACCGCCAGGGAATTAATCAACCGCACCCAGCAAGCAGTAAATTTACAATTACCAAAACAACAATTACTAGAATTAATTGAAACAATCTTAGTTTATAAGTTTCCAAAAATGAATCGCCAGGAGATAGAAGCAATGTTTAGTCTCAGTGAATTGAAGCAAACGCGGGTTTATCAAGAAGCTAGAGAAGAAGGTAAACAAGAAGGCAAACAAGAAGGTAAACAAGAAGGTAGACAAGAAGGTAAACAAGAAGGTCGGTTTGAGGCAAAATTAGAAGCTATACCTAAGCTTTTAGCATTGGGTTTGACTGAAGAACAGATAGCGCAGGCGTTAGACTTAGATGTTACACAAGTCCAGCAACTAGAACAGGAAACGCCTAAACGCAGCCAGCCGTAGGCATCACAGCAATAAAATATGAATATTTTCCTGTGTTTGTGTTCCATCTGCTGTAGCGAGTGGGGACTATAGTATTCCATTTAAGACTAGGATGATGCAATAGCGATCGCATCGCTTCCATATCATCAGTAATAATAAAGCTTGATTTTGCGGTTTCTACTAAGAGTAGGTTGTGCTTAAGCGATAATAGATACATTTCCCTACGAAGCACAGTCATGACTGCACAAGGAACTATGATTGGTTCTTTTGGTTATGCATCGCTGGAACAAATGCAGGCTGGAGAAGCTTATCCTGCAAGTGATTTATATAGTTTGGGTGTGACTTGTTTTCATTTATTGAGTGGAATTCACCCTTGGGAACTTTGGAAAACACAAGCTTACGGCTGGGTTAAGATTTGGCGACAGCGTTTACAGCAGCCGATAAGTCAGGAATTAGAACAGATTCTTGACAAGTTGCTGCAAGAGAATCATCAGCAGCGTTATCAATCTGTGGAGGAAGTTTTACAAGATTTACATGCACAACCAATACCATCAATTCAACCCATCACACCTTTAGTTCAGTCCTCAGCACTCCCAGGACAAAGTAAAGTTCCAATATCAGTTGATAATAAACAAAAAACCTTGATAGTTGTCGCTTGTATTGCCGTAGTGAGTACAGTAGGTTTTTGGTTGACAGCACAGCATTCTCAACAATCGACTGAATCTACTAAAACTAGTAGTCCAATCTCTCAACCTATTGCTACAACCAAAACCACAGAAGCAGAAGCTATAACTCCAACTGCTTCTGCATCTAAAAATGATCGTGAGAGTATTCCGGGAATAAGAGATTTACCACGGCTGGAAGGTAAAGCTACGGTAGTGATGAGGGTTAAAGGTTTGCCAATTACTATCGAAGTGGATGGTACTAATGCCCCAATTACAGCTGGTAATTTCGTAGACTTAGTTCAAAAGGGTGTCTATGATGGGTTGTCTTTCCATCGAGTTGTGCGCGAACCCCAACCATTTGTGGCGCAAGGAGGCGATCCACAAAGTAAAAACCTGAAACTTCCAGCTAGTAGATTGGGAACAGGTGTTTATATTGATGCAAAAACTGGGAATCAGCGTTACATACCATTAGAAATTAAACCAAAAGGTTCTGCCGCACCAGTTTATGGTAAGACCATTACCCAGACACCTGTTCTAGCACATAAACTTGGTGCAGTTGCAATGGCGCGAGGAAGCCAATCAGATTCTGCATCTTCCCAATTTTACTTTGCCTTGGCGGATCTGAGTTTTTTAGATGGGAACTATGCTGTTTTTGGCTATGTTACTGAAGGTATTGATATAGTGAACAAAATTCAGCAAGGCGATCGCATCGACTCTGCAAAGGTTACTCAAGGTGCAGAAAATCTGAAGATTCCATAAAATTAACTGAAGTTATTTTCTAACAATGAGGCATCGCTTCTGGCTCAACTAGAAATATCAGCTAAAAAACCCCACACTTGGAGGTGCAACAATGGTACAGCAAATCACACCAGAAACTACAAGCGAAATCATCTACCCTCAAAGCGATGGACAGCCAATGGCAGACAATACAGAACAATTTACATGGATTGTCAAAATTAAAGAAAATTTAGAAATCTTATTTGCATCGCAATCAGATGTGTTTATCGCTGGAGATTTGTTTTGGTATCCAGTTCAAGGAAACCCTAATATTAAACAAGCGCCCGATACAATGGTAGCCTTTGGCAGACCAAAAGGAAAACGAGGTTCCTATTTACAGTGGAATGAAGATAATATACCCCCACAGGTAGTATTTGAAATTCTATCGCCAGGTAACACTCTCAAAGAAATGACCAAAAAATTGCAGTTTTATGAGCGTTACGGTGTGGAAGAATATTATATTTATGATCCAGGTAAGAACGATTTAAATGGCTTGCTCCGTTCTGAGGATAGTTTTGAAGTCATCGAAGAGATTAATGGCTGGGTAAGTCCGCGTTTGGGAATTCGTTTTCAACTCACACCGGATACCCTAGAAATTTTTTCTCCCAACGGACAAAAGTTTTTGACACCTGTAGAAATTGATCAGTTACGCGAACAGGAACGCGAACGCGCAGAACAGGAGTGTCAAGCAAAGGAAGCAGTTTTACAAGAATTAGAAAAAGAGCGCGATCGCTATCAAGAACTATTAGCTAAACTGAAAAACCAGGGAATTGACACAGATAGTTTGTAATTCTAAGTTAAGTGATTTGATCACAGTAAATATTCAATCATCCCACAGTTTGGAGGTGCAACAATGGTACAGCAAATCACACCAGAAACTACAAGCGAAATCATCTACCCCCAAAGCGATGGACAGCCAATGGCAGACAATACAGAACAATTTACATGGATTGTCAAAATTAAAGAAAATTTAGAAATCTTATTTGCATCGCAATCAGATGTGTTTATCGCTGGAGATTTGTTTTGGTATCCAGTTCAAGGAAACCCTAATATTAAACAAGCGCCCGATACAATGGTAGCCTTTGGCAGACCAAAAGGAAAACGAGGTTCCTATTTACAGTGGAATGAAGATAATATACCCCCACAGGTAGTATTTGAAATTCTATCGCCAGGTAACACTCTCAAAGAAATGACCAAAAAATTGCAGTTTTATGAGCGTTACGGTGTGGAAGAATATTATATTTATGATCCAGGTAAGAACGATTTAAATGGCTTGCTCCGTTCTGAGGATAGTTTTGAAGTCATCGAAGAGATTAATGGCTGGGTAAGTCCGCGTTTGGGAATTCGTTTTCAACTCACACCGGATACCCTAGAAATTTTTTCTCCCAACGGACAAAAGTTTTTGACACCTGTAGAAATTGATCAGTTACGCGAACAGGAACGCGAACGCGCAGAACAGGAGTGTCAAGCAAAGGAAGCAGCTTTACAAGAATTAGAAAAAGAGCGCGATCGCTATCAAGAACTATTAGCTAAACTCAAAGAGCAAGGAATTATCACAGACAATTTGTAATTGCTGCTGATGGTGCGTTAGCCAATTTACGGCAACCAAACAATGCAGTTTATCAATGCATTATCCAGGAAATATCTTAGATAAATCGAGTAACAAATCAGGGAAAGGTGGCAGATTCACCAATTCATTGGGTAGAAAAATCAATTTCCGGCGATAACCAAATTACACTAAAAACAGGTGGTTCAGGAACGTACTCCCTCCACCTGTAAAATTAAGTTATAAGTATGTTTGTCATTTAAGTTAGATGATTTTCTAACAGTGAGGCGATCGCATCTGGATGAATATTTTTGTATTTCTTTTTACCAAGTTGTAAAACACAGTTAGGAGCGCTGCTGCAACATTTTTGGCAACTGGTGCGCTCAATAGTAACTTTGTCTAATAAACCGCGATCGCACAAAGTTTTTTCTAATTCTGATAATAGTCCCTTACCACCACGCTTCATACAACCAGATTTTTGACATACCATAATCTTGGCTTTGGGTTGAGGCGGCAGATTTTGCGCTGGACAAACACCAATAGATGTAACTCGATAAGCTTTGAGTTTAGTTTCGCCTGTATGTGGATTGATTTTACAAATACCACAAACGCGAATTTGTTCACCAGGTATTAACGATAAACCAACAGAATGACGCAAATCTTTAGGTAGTTTAACTTGCACATTTCCCGAAGGAATTCCTACTTGTAGATATTTACGTTTTCCTGGTTCGTCATCAACAAAACCTAAGAATTGTCCTTCAATATTCAACTCTGATAACGTCAAAAACTTTTCACTCATGGTTATTTTTGATGATAAAAAATTAGGAGTCAGGAGTTAAGAATTAATCATCATAACTCATAACTCATTACTCTTGTTATGCGACTAAAAGGGGTTTAAATCCCCCTAACTAAACGTAATTGCGAATTGTTTAAACCAGACGTTTAGCTTCTACAGTTTGCGGTAAATTTGCTAGTTCTGGTAAATCTCGAAATTCCAACTCCCAACCATTTGCCAGAGTGAGAATTTTCCCTTCACTACCATCTGTTTGTTTAACTACTTCTTCCTCAAGGTCTTTTTTAGCAACGTAAACAACTAAAGTACCAGCATCATTCAAACGCAGCATTACTTTCATGAAGTCTCCTCAACAGATTCTAGTTCTTTTTTCCGACAACCGACGACGAACCCTGTGTCTAAGAAATGCACGGCATAAATATAGGAATTCTGTAAAAATGTGCCGATACTTGCTACGTAACCGATATCTCCCTTTCTCGCTAGAACTGCTCCAATTTCTTGACCGGGAAATGTGCCATCATTTTTAATCAGTTTGCGAATTCGTACTTTTTGACCAATTTCAAAAACAGGTGGCAAATCCAGTTCTAATTCATCGCGTTGCATGAGAGTACCTCTGTTCTCGTACTAAATTCAACAATTCTGCTGTAGTGAGGTTACGTTTTTTGATTACTGACTGTTGGCGGACTGCATCTAAAACAGACTGGGTTTCTTGTGAGTTTAAAAAGATGCCGTGTTGTTCTAGTAAACTAGATACCAAATGCCGACCGGAATGTTTACCTACTACTAAACGCCGTTCCCAGCCTACTTCTTCTGGTGCAAATGGTTCGTAGGTGATAGGGTTTTGGAGTACGCCGTGTGCGTGAATGCCAGACTCGTGAGCAAAGGTATTTTCACCAACAATTGCTTTCCAAGGTGGCACGTCAGAACCTGATGCTGAGGCAACTAATTGAGACAGTTCTAGCAACCGGGGAGTATCAATACCCAAATCAACGCCGTAGATGCGTTTGATGGCCATCACCACTTCTTCTAAGGCTGCATTACCAGCTCTTTCGCCTAACCCGTTGACTGTGGTATTTACTGATGAGGCTCCAGCTTTGATCCCTGCAAGTGCGTTGGCAGTTGCTAAACCAAAATCATTGTGGGTATGAATTTCTAAGGGAATTGATAAAGCTGATACTAAGCGCTTGACTTTTGTACAGGTGGTGAAGGGGTCGAGAACTCCCACGGTGTCGCAGAAGCGAAACCGCGATGCACCCCATTCTTGAGCATAAAGCGCTACATCCAAGAGAAAGTTTTCATCTGCTCTAGAAGAATCTTCTCCGCCTACTGCTACCCAAAGACCATTATCAACTGCGAAACTGATACAGTCTTTGAGTTTCTGCAAACTTACCCGCCATTGACCGTGAAATTTGGCAGCAATTTGAATACCAGAAACAGGGATAGCAATATGTACACGCTTCAAACCGCAGGCTATGGAAGCTTTGATATCTGAGATGACAGCACGATTCCAGCCTAAGAGTTTAGCTTGCAAATTTAAATTAGAAATTGCTGAGATTGCGCGTGTTTCTTCCTCACCCATGGCAGGAATACCGACTTCTAATTCAGGAACACCAATGGCATCAAGAAACTGGGCGATCGCTACTTTTTCTTCTAAGTTAAAAGCAACACCTGCTGCTTGTTCGCCATCACGTAATGTAGTGTCATTAATTATGATTTGGTGCATCGCAACCATCCCTCCAGTGGAAGTATTCTTAATATCCTTTCTTTCTACAATTCTTCATGATGGTAAATGCTGAAAATATCAAAATTCATAATACAGGATATATGATCCTTAATTATTTACTCATTAGCAGCATTACATCTGTATGACAGAAAACCAAAACCTGGTATAATTTAGGAATTGTTTTTACTGTTGTCATTCGAGATCTCTTCGATTAGTAAGTAGCTGATATAGCTATTAACAAGTCCTGAACAAAGTAAAAGACCAAAGCCAGCAATTAAGGTAGAAATCATCTTAGTGTCCTCATTTTTTTCAAGATTAATCTGACTTGATGAATGAAATTATTTGCGTAGGTAGGGAGTGGGAGGAGATGAGGGAGATGAGGGGGATGAGGGAGACGCAAAGACGCGGAGACGCGGAGAATAATCAATAACGAATGACGTAAAGCCTGCGGCATAGCTACGCTTAGAGCGTAGCGGTAGCGAGTCCGCGAGCGTCATGACGAATGACAATTCCCAATTCCCAATTCCCAATTCTCAATTCCCAATGCTTCGACTTCGCTGAGCAACCATTCCCAATTCTGAGTGAATATGCAATTTCAATGCTTAACAGCTTCATCAACTTTGTTCTGCTAGCCAATCAAAAATTCGCTCTAGCTGCTCTAGATTCACTAGACCATATTGCCAAAGGAGCATCGGTAAAGGGCCATTTTCCAACTCACGGTGTCGCAATGCTACAGCAATATCGGCACTTGAAAGTTCAAGTTCATTGTGCAAAAAATTGAGTAATTTCATATCGCTGTTACGAGTTACCATAATTGGACTTTTAATTTTTTGGTCTAGGAGATAATTAAAAATTAGAAACTCCAGATATTGTTTGGTGATTTCGCCTTTTTAATTGTTGATGGATGTCAGGAAAATTTCAGATTTAGCCAACTGGGAAAAACCCAAAGTTAAACTAACCTATCTCAGTTTGCAATAAAATTTGCTAGCGGACAGTAGCTTCAAATTCTAAACTTCAAAGAGGTTCGTGCATGGTTGGGAATGGGGAATGGTTGTTGAGCAAAGTCGAAACAAGCACAAGCATTGCAAATTGTTTTACTACTCATCGTTGTATTGCCAGCAACGCTCTAGCCAGTTGACTAATTCATGACGAGAGGCGAGAAATTGCATGACTGTGCTACGAATGAGAATTGCTGTGAGCAGACTATTTACTTGCACTCGCAAAGAACCGTCAGGATGGCAGGAACAAGGAATCATCAACTCTTGTAAACGGTGATAAATTCGCCAGCGATCGCTCAACGGAATCTGCAAAACTTGATCGGAACTACAGGGTGGTAACATAAGCAATTCAAAATCTAAAATTCAAAATGCCTGAACTGATTAAGGCTCCTTGATGGCAAGTTCTTCCTGCTTGGAATGACTTGTAAGGTTTTGCAGTTTTTCTTCTAGTTGCTCGATGCGTGCGAGCAGGGAGCGAATCACGGTGGCTTCGACATCGGGTAGTTTTCCGTGTTCTAGGGGTGAATCGCTCCCTTTACGGGAAATAATGCGACCGGGAACGCCAACGACAGTACAATCAGGGGGAACATCACGCAGGACAATTGAACCTGCACCAATACGGACGCGATCGCTAATTTGAATATTGCCCAAAACTTTCGCACCCGCACCCACCACAACGTTTTTACCCAATGTGGGATGACGCTTACCACTGTCTTTGCCAGTTCCGCCAAGGGTGACGCCTTGGTAAATCAGTGTATAGTCCCCCACGATCGCAGTTTCACCAATTACAACGCCCATGCCGTGATCGATAAATACGCCCTTACCAATCTCTGCACCCGGATGAATTTCAATTCCTGTGAGAAATCGCCCCCAGTGAGAAATGAGGCGAGGGATGAAACCCACCCCTCGACGGTGTAACCAGTGAGCAAGGCGATGCAAACACAGAGCGTGTAATCCAGGGTAGCAAAACACCACCTCTAGCCAATTACGTGCCGCTGGATCGCGTTCAAAAATAATGCGAAAATCACTCAATAATGGCTCAAAAAAAATGCCAGAGAGTAGGGTGTTTACCTGGGATGTAATTTTTTGAGGATTTTTGACACTGTTTAAGGACTGTTGCATCGGTGCTGTCTGGTTAAAGAGCCATATACTATTTTTATGCTTATATCAGGCAGCTCAAAAGGGGACAGTACACCCAATGTCGATTGTATTTATTGGATTAATTAAGGTTGTACTCATACACCTCAAACCCTGACTTAAGGGAAATTTAAAATTTCTTTTGGGGTAGGGGTGCTAGTGTTTTGCGAGAGGGGTACTAGTATTTTTTGGGGAGAGGTTAAGAATTTCTGTACTCACTTTACAATTCTTTGCCTGTGAGAGTTTGCAACGATTTAGGCAAGATATTTACGATATATTAAGTTGTACTCAGCTGCTAACAAAATGCAGGTAAATGGAGCGACAAATTAAATATCTGTATATGCAGCTACGATTGCTATTCTATTATTTCGATAGATAAAAAACCTGTTTCTTTATTTTGTTTTAGGTTTTGTTGTCTGTATGTCTATATACGTTTCCACATCATATATATAGTTCATAATTAGTCATTTGTTTTTTGTCATTTGTCCTTTGTAAAAGCTTTTGACAAATGACTAATGATAAAGTGCAAAATCTGAGCGTTAGCTTCCGTTGAAAACTTGGGCTAACGTCGATTGATTTCACCCAGCGCCTCTTGAATCACTTCATCACTTACACCGTGACGCTTTAAGCTGGCAATCAACGCAGACACTGTATCTCCCTCTAAACGTTCCAAGTCTGTGCGAAGCCCTTGTCCAATATAGGCACGTACTAGGGGTTGATACCCAGAAAAACCAAGCAATGGTGCAATTCGCTTCAAATCTTCAATCACATCTTCAGGAATGCGAATTATGATCGTTGTCATGGGACGATTTCTATCTAATCGCTTCTTTAATGCTTCAGGTTTCATAGTATTCACGTATAAATGAGTATCAAAGACTGTTTAATGAGGTTCCAAGACTCATTAATAAGTATCAAAGACTGTTTAATGAGGTTCCAAGACTCATTAATGAGTATCAAAGACTGTTTAATGAGGTTCCAAGACTCATTAATAAGTATCAAAGACTCATTAATAAGTATCAAAGACTCATTAATAAGTATCAAAGACTCATTAATGAGGTTCCAAGACTCATTAATGAGTATCAAAGACTCATTAATGAGGTTCCAAGACTCATTAATGAGTATAAATATATCAAGAACCAGATGCAATTTTAGTTGGTCTACCTTTGATAGCTTTAAAACGATCGCCTAACTGTTGAGCAAGAGTTTTTAGTCCTGGTGTTTTTTTCGCTGCTGTCTTGACATAATCATAAACTGTCAAGCTGCTGCTCATCGCTTCACTACCGACTGCTAGTAGGGTATCATCTACTTGTTCCGTGAGTTGTCGCATTGAGGTTAAAAGTTCGGTGAGTGCGATCGCTAACTGATAATCTCGGACAAGTTCATCAACATCAAAGCTAGCTGGTAATATTTCTCGGTTCGACTGAGCAGCAGTGACACTATTATTTACAAAGGCTAGACTTTTATCACCCATTTTAATTAACTTGCGCCGTTCTTGCGTACTGAGAGTAATCAAAAATGGTAGCCTTTTTTGGATTGTCTGAAGTGCTGTTTTAATTTCTTGGATCTCTTGAGGGGAAAGAGAGGCTGTAATATTTTGATATGCCATCGTATAATTACCTCAGTAACTCTAAATTTATGTAGCAATAGTTGCTAAGTATAGAATTCCCTTTAGTAAGAGCGATCGCACATCCTCTACACAAATTACTGAACTTTGGATAAATGTAGTGTCATCTTACAGTTTTTTCTCTGCGCCTAGAGCGCCTCTGCGTGAGATTTTCTTACTCAAGATTCGCATAAGTAGGAAGTTGCAATCATTTGTAAGACGCATTTCGACTTCGCTCAATGCTCGACTCTAAGAATACGAGGGTTGAGCGGAGTGGTCACTAAGCTTTGTCGAAGTGTCGAAACCCGGCAATCTAGGTAAGATTTAATTTAGCCTTTGTTGTGTTCGCTAAAAATTGATTTTCGCGTCTTTGCGGGAAACAAAATTCATCCCCTCAATTAGCAACGCCCAGAGTTTATTGATTAACTGGTAATTGCGATCGCAATCTTACCAACAGCCCGCTCGCTTTCGCTATAAGCATGAGCCGCAGCTAGTTCTTGTAAGGGATAGGTGCGGTCAATCACTGGACGAATTTTACCCGTTTCAATCAAATTTTTCAGGTAAAGCAAGTCTTGAGTATTGGGCTTTTCAAAGAAAACTTTTGCTTTTTGACCAGGAATAAACGCTGTTAATAAACTCTGCACTAATACTTCTGGGTTGGGCAATGTAGTGACATAAACCCCATCCGATTTTAAGACTCTTTTGCTGCGAGAAAATGATTTTTTTCCAACCGCATCAAAAATAATATCGTACTGTAATACACCTTCGGTAAAGTCTTGTTGGGTATAATCAATAACGCGGTCTGCACCCAAAGATTTCACCAAATCCAGATTTTTAGTACTGCAAACTCCCGTCACATCTGCCCCTAAAGTCTTAGCAATTTGCACTGCAAAAATCCCTACACCACCCGCAGCACCATTAATTAAAACCGCTTGCCCCGATTTGATATTACCTTGGTCTCGCAAGCCTTGCAGTGCTGTGAGTGCCGCTAAAGGTACGGTAGCCGCTTCCTCATAACTCAAGTTTGTTGGTTTGGCAGCCACTATGCCAGCAGGAACAGTGGCAAATTCAGCATATGCCCCACCAGGGAAGCCAGTACCACCATAAATAGCATCTCCGACTTCAAAATCTGTGACACCAGAACCAACCGCCACGACTTCCCCCGCCAGATCAAACCCCAAAATCATCGGGAATCTATTGCCTGTAATTAAACTCAACATTCCCTTACGAATTTTCCAATCGATGGGATTTACACTACTGGCATGAACTTTCACTAGTAAGTGCATTGGTTTAATAGATGGTGGCGACCAATCTTCATATTGCAAAACTTCAGGAAGCCCATACCGTCGGATAATTACTGCTTTCATAGCATTCCTCCTACTACCCTGTTTTTAACGGAACTTGAAAGCTGATTTTTGGTTATAACTTTAGTTTAGCGATCGCATTGAATGTTGGTAGTAAGCACTTTAGGATTCGTGTAAAAATAAGTTGAACAATTTAATATTTGTAGTGCGGGCATCTTGCCCGCGCGAGCAAGATGCCCGCACTACTTATTTTTACTTGATGCCTTAGTGCTGAAGACAAAGACTAAAGTCTTAACTACGAACTCTGCTTGAGTGACTTAATTACAGTTTCTATAGCTTGCTGTTTTTGAGGATCAGCTCCATTTGCATATTCTAAGGAGAACGGAACGTTAATATCTGGTGTGATGCCCTTTCCTTCTAACCTCTGCTTCTCATTGAGCCACACATCTGCAACGGCTAAATAAAGCAGACTACCATCTTCCATCAAAAAAGGACTACCAGCAACCACAGCTCCTGGTGTTTTGAAACCAACTACTGGCCCTATTTTATATTGTTGAAAACCATAGGCTAAAATTTCTTTGCCACTCCGACTACCTTCATTCACCACCATCACTACTGGTTTCTTCCACTGATAATTTACCGTTCTTGGCTGACCATCGCGTCTAATACTGGTGATACTTGGGCCTTCAGCAGTGTATATATTGAGATAATTGGGAGACGCACCACCCCATCCCTCACGCAAATCTAAAACTAACCCCTCGGCATTTCTCAGACGACCATAAAATAAGTCTTGCTCAAGTTGCTGTTGATATTGTTGACCAGCATATGACCAAATATGAACATAGCCAATTTTTGTACCTTGCTGTTCAATTACTTGGGTACTGGCTTTTTGAGCATCTAGAAACATTGTAGTAGCGTCAAAGATTTTGGGGGCGATCGCTATTTCTTGCTGAGTGTTAGAATTAGGTGATCGTTGAATCAGTAGTTTAACTGTTTTCCCTGCTTTATCCTGAAAAGATTGTATTTGTTGATACGGAGAACCATCAATGCTCACTAATTGGTCTCCTACCTTCAAGCCAGCTTTAGCCGCTGGACTATCATCAAGAATAGCGCTCACGAAGGTCTTGCCGTTGATATCTTTAGTAAATACACCAATGCTAGTGTATTCAATTTTGCCCTTCGGAAAAACTTTTTGGAACCGCTGTTTTAATTCCCCACTCAAGGGTTGAAAAATTCCCAAAAGTTGATAATACGCTGATTCATTTTGAGTATAAAAGCGAGTATGAGAAGTCCGCAATTCTGCAAGCATCTGATTAATCACGCTAGCAACTTCTTGATTAGACTTGGCTTTCTCTACCTGCGGTTGATACTTCTGCCGCATAGCTTTCCAGTCTACGCCGTTAAACTTAGCGTCGTAAAAGTTGTCATTTACCGTTTGCCAAACTTCATTAAAAACTCTAGTCTCCGATTTCGCCAACGTTGGCAGCAATGAAGAACCAAACCACACCAGCAGTAACAATGAGATGCTAAAGACAATTGTGACAACAAATGGCTTACTTAACTGGAAGCGTCTAAATCTGTTCATGTCTCTGTTTTGTGCGGCAGTCGCTACAACGGGGTGAACCCCGACGCGAGTTGTTCATGGGGAAACCCCTATGAACAACTCGCTCCGCAACGCGCTGCCTTGTTTTTGCGCGAAACAAAAAATATTTATATCAAGATATTTTAACTGAGTTGGAACCGGAGCGATCGCTATTTGTGGATGGATGTAGGCTGGGATAAATGACAAAAGCTGATCAAAAGCTTTAAAATGAAATTAATTGCAAATAATGTTCATTAACTCGTTTAGATACAGTAACTTACATGCCTTACCTGATCAGACTTCCAAGCGCAATTTAATATTATTATTCCGGCAAAACTTAAGAAAATATGAATTGCATTTTTTCCTGAAAAAAAATGATATGTTAGATACAGAATTGAATTTCGCACGCATCTGGGGTAGCACGACGTAGCCTACTCCAGTTTTTCCCCTCAGATCCTTTAGTACTGGCTGTTTTGTGAAGGATTTGAGGAGTTTTGAGTACAAGCTAATATATCTTAAAATTAGTTCCAACCAAGTTGAAATCTTTGCTGGTGTTGGGTTGTGGCTGAGTACAAAGAAATCCTGAACCCCCGTTCATAAATACTCGAACCCTAATCAAAAAATACTAGAACCCCTACCTGAAAAAAAATATTTTAATTCTTGGAATGCCCTAAATTATAGGGTTCTGAATCTTGAGTACAAAAGTAATAAATCCAATAAATTCTATCCTAGATAGACAAGCTGCTGCTATCAAAGACGACTGATATAAATCTTATATCGCCAATCACTTAACGCCCTGATAAAACCAGAAGCGAAAAGTGAGTGGAGGGATGAGATAGCACCATGCCTCTGTGAATAGAAGTCGCGGCTGTACACACAAATTCTACCCCTACCCAAACGTTGACACACACCAGCCGAAACTTATAGATTGATAGCCTGCCCTACTCTGCGAACAGCCGCCCTCATCAGGTGTCTACGCTACCGCTACAGAGTGGGCAGCGTGAGTATCAGACGCGACTTCAATTCCTTGGGCACAGAGAGTAGCAACGGCATCTCCCACAGTGGCAGCCAGTCCACCGATACCGATTCCTTGCGAAATTCAATGACACCACAGGCTACAGGACTCCTCACCTCCTCCGAACAGGAACCAACAATAACCCAAGCAAAAAAAGGTGGTTGCGGCTGCGATAGCAAAAGCAGCGCTACCCCAGAAATGGACGAAAAACTCAAAGAACGCATTGCCAAACATCCCTGCTATAGCGAAGAAGCCCATCACCACTACGCCCGGATGCACGTTGCAGTTGCTCCAGCTTGTAACATTCAATGCAACTATTGCAACCGGAAATATGACTGCGCTAACGAAAGCCGTCCAGGAGTAGTTAGCGAGTTGCTGACACCAGAAGAAGCAGCACATAAAGTTTTGGTGATTGCAGGTAAGATTCCCCAAATGACAGTCTTGGGAGTTGCGGGGCCTGGCGATCCTTTGGCGAATCCAGAAAAGACATTCCGCACTTTTGAGTTGATTGCAGACAAAGCACCAGATATCAAGCTTTGCTTATCAACTAATGGTTTAATGCTGACCGAATACGTCGATCGCATTAAACAATTAAATATAGATCACGTTACTATCACCCTTAACACCATCGACCCAGAAATCGGCGCACAGATTTATTCTTGGGTTCATTACAAACGTAGACGTTACAGAGGCGTTGAAGGGGCGAGAATTCTGCTTGAAAAGCAGCTCGAAGGATTGCAAGCTTTACAAGAAGCTGACATCCTCTGCAAAGTCAACTCCGTGATGATTCCGGGCATTAATGATCAACACCTAGTAGAAGTGAACAAAATGATTCGCTCTAAAGGTGCATTCTTACACAATATTATGCCCTTGATTTCGGCACCAGAACACGGCACACACTTTGGTTTAACCGGTCAACGCGGCCCAACCACCAAAGAACTCAAAGAAGTGCAAGATAATTGCTCTGGCAACATGAAAATGATGCGTCATTGCCGCCAGTGCCGAGCCGATGCCGTCGGATTATTAGGAGAAGATCGCAGCCAGGAATTTACCAAAGATAAATTCTTGGAAATGTCCCCAGAGTACAACCTCGAAACTCGTCAAGAAGTTCACGAAGGTATTGAGAAGTTTAGAGAAGAAATTAAAGCAGCCAAAGAAAAAGCATTAGAGACGAGCCAAAGCGCACCTGTTGGACAAAACAATCCTAAAATCTTAGTTGCAGTAGCAACCAAAGGCGGTGGATTAGTTAACCAGCACTTCGGACATGCGAAGGAATTCCAGATTTACGAAGTGGATGGTAAAGAAGTTCGCTTTATCAGTCATCGCAAAATCGATCAATATTGTCAAGGTGGATACGGAGAAGAAGCCACATTTGAACATATTATGAAAGCGATCGCAGATTGCAAAGCAGTATTAGTCTCCAAGATTGGTAACTGTCCTCAAGAAAAATTGCAGCAAGCTGGCATACATACTGTTGAAGCCTACGACGTGATTGAAAAGGTTGCTTTGGAGTTTTACGAGCAATGGAATAGGGAGTAGGGAGTAGGGAGTAGGGAAGAGAAGAGATTATTCCTCACCGATTACCTCTTTCCTAAATCCACTCCCCACTCACCACTCCCCACTCACCACTCCCCAAATTCTTAAGGAGAATAATCATGGCTTACAAAATCACTAGCCAATGTATTTAGGGAGTAGGGAGTAGGGAGTAGGGAGTAGGGAAGAGAAGAGATTATTCCTCACCTATTACCTCTTTCCTAAATCCACTCCCCACTCACCACTCCCCAAATTCTTAAGGAGAATAATCATGGCTTACAAAATCACTAGCCAATGTATTTAGGGAGTAGGGAGTAGGGAGTAGGGAAGAGAAGAGATTATTCCTCACCTATTACCTCTTTCCTAAATCCACTCCCCACTCACCACTCCCCACTCACCACTCCCCAAATTCTTAAGGAGAATAATCATGGCTTACAAAATCACTAGCCAATGTATTTCCTGCAATCTCTGTCTCTCTGTATGTCCTACTGGTGCAGTTAAATTAGTTGATGGCCAACACTGGATTGACCCGGAACTTTGCACAAACTGCGTTGGTAGTATTCATACTGTGCCCCAATGTAAAGCTGGTTGTCCTACTTGCGACGGTTGCGTCAAGCAGACTGGCGATTACTGGGAAGATTGGTTTGCTAATTACAACCGCGTACTAGCAAAGTTAACAAATAAACAAGATTACTGGGAAAATTGGTTTAAATGTTATTCCCAGAAATATTCTGAACAGTTGCAAAAACGTCAACACCAAGCAACGGGAGCATAATGAAGCCTGAAGACAGCACTCAGCACTACTAAGATATTGGCAAATTAAATTAAAAACAATGCAAAAGAACTGCATCTATCTCGATAACAATGCCACAACTAAACTAGACCCAGAAGTTTTAGAGGCGATGTTGCCTTATCTGAGGGACTACTACGGCAATCCCTCCAGTATGCACACCTTTGGCGGACAACTTGGCAAAGCAGTAAAGACAGCCAGAGAACAACTAGCAGCCCTTTTGGGTGCCGATGAATCAGAAATTATTTACACCAGTTGTGGTACTGAAGGCGATAACGCTGCAATTCGCGCCGCACTGTTAGCGCAACCAGAAAAGCGACATATCATCACCACGCAAGTTGAACATCCAGCAGTACTGAATGTCTGCAAACAATTAGAAACCCAAGGTTACAGTGTTACCTACCTTTCAGTAAATCATCAAGGGCAATTAGATCTAGATGAACTAGAAGCCTCACTGACGGGTAACACCGCCTTGGTGACAATTATGTATGCTAACAACGAAACCGGTACAATTTTCCCAATTGAACAGATTGGGTTAAGAGTTAAGGAACGTGGCGCTCTCTTCCATGTGGATGCGGTGCAAGCAGTGGGTAAAATACCCTTAAATATGAAGACCAGCACCATAGATATGTTAACTATGTCTGGTCACAAGATTCACGCACCCAAGGGAATTGGCGCTTTATATGTGCGACGCGGGGTAAGATTCCGTCCCCTGCTGATTGGTGGACACCAAGAACGGGGACGCCGAGCGGGAACAGAGAATGTTCCGGGAATTGTCGCTTTAGGCAAAGCCGCTGAGCTAGAACTGTTACACTTAGAAGAAGCAACCAAAAGAGAAAGAAGGCTGCGCGATCGCCTCGAACAAACCTTACTTGCTAAAATTCCCGACTGTGAAGTGAATGGTGATCCAACGCAGAGATTGCCAAACACTACTAATATAGGCTTCAAGTACATTGAAGGTGAAGCCATCTTACTATCCCTAAATAAATTCGGTATCTGTGCCTCATCTGGTTCCGCTTGTACCTCTGGCTCATTGGAACCTTCTCACGTCCTCCGGGCAATGGGTTTACCTTACACCACCTTGCATGGTTCCATTCGCTTTAGTCTCTGTCGCTACACCACAGACGCCGAAATTGATCAAGTAATCGCAGTCATGCCCAATATTGTAGAGCGTTTACGCGCCCTCTCACCCTTCAAAAATGATGATGCGGGTTGGTTGCAAGAGCAAGAACAAGCATTGGTTCATCGTTAATTAAGGAGTAGGTACTGGGTATTGGGGATCGGGTACTGGGTATTGGGAAATTTTTCCCTAGTCCCTAGTCCCTAGTCCCCAGTCCCTAGCCCCACTCAGCACTCACTACTCAGCACTCGGAACTTAATATGTGGGACTACACAGATAAAGTATTAGAACTATTTTACAATCCTCAAAATCAGGGAGCTATTGAAGATCAAGGCGAACCTGGAGTAAAAGTGTCAATGGGTGAAGTCGGTAGCATTGCTTGCGGTGATGCTCTAAGACTGCACCTCAAAGTGGAAGTAGAATCTGATAAGATTCTTGATGCACGCTTTCAAACCTTTGGCTGTACTAGTGCGATCGCTTCTTCTAGTGCGCTGACTGAAATTATCAAGGGTTTAACCTTGGATGATGCGTTAAAAGTTTCCAATAAAGATATTGCCAACTACTTAGGTGGTTTGCCAGAAGCCAAAATGCACTGCTCTGTCATGGGTCAAGAAGCGCTAGAAGCTGCGATTTATAATTATCGCGGTATTCCCCTAGTTGTCCATGACGATGATGATGAAGGAGCGCTAGTTTGTAGCTGCTTTGGCATTAGCGAATCTAAAATCCGCCGCGTGATTACAGAAAATCATCTTACCACTGCGGAAGAGGTAACAAATTATGTCAAAGCTGGCGGTGGATGCGGTTCTTGTTTGGCCAACATTGATGATATTATTAAGAGTGTGCAACAAAAAATCTCTGCACCTGCGCTCAATAATTATGGTGTGAAAGTTGCTACAGATCTTGCTAATTCTAAACAGCAATCGCAACGACAATTAACAACTGTACAAAAAATTGCCCTGATTCAAAAGGTGCTAGACGAAGAAGTTAGACCAGTGTTGATTGCTGACGGGGGAGACGTTGAACTATACGACGTAGAAGGCGTTAGCGAAGCAGGACGGGACGTCCTTCGCGTTCAAGTTATATTACAGGGTGCTTGCGGTTCTTGTTCTAGCAGCACAGCCACCCTTAAGGTTGCGATTGAATCTAGGTTGCGCGATCGCATCAGCAAGGATCTGGTAGTAGAAGCAGTTGAGCCATAGTCTAAACACATACAGGGATGAGTTTACAAGAATCACACTTCAATGCGATTCTTAAGCACTTAAGTGATGCAACGGCTACGGGTGGCGTGTCGCCAGATGACACCAACGCTGCATTGGCTCGTGTCTAAGTAATAGGACTTAAGCATTGATTTATGTCCAGTTTCACTTGTTTGTTGATACACATTATGGCGTATTTGTAAAATGAGTAATTCCTTTGTCCTAATTTAGGACAAAGGCTAAATAAAAATTTAACCACGAATCACTATGAGTCCCATGCCCACCGCTTTTTCTGTAGAGCGATCGCCACCAGCGACGTTCTACACACGCTCACTGCCGTAGCTCAACAGGCGTGAGAACCAACAGACAAACAGACCCACCAACCAACCAATTGCAGGAAAACAATTACCATGACTGACGAAAAAATTAGACAGATAGCTTTCTACGGTAAAGGTGGTATCGGTAAGTCCACCACCTCCCAAAACACCCTGGCAGCTATGGCAGAAATGGGTCAACGCATCATGATCGTAGGTTGCGACCCTAAAGCTGACTCCACCCGTTTGATGCTCCACAGTAAAGCTCAAACCACAGTTCTCCACCTCGCTGCTGAGCGAGGTGCAGTAGAAGATTTAGAACTCCATGAAGTCATGCTCACCGGCTTCCGTGGTGTTAAGTGCGTAGAGTCTGGTGGCCCTGAACCCGGTGTAGGTTGCGCCGGTCGTGGTATTATCACCGCCATCAACTTCTTGGAAGAAAATGGTGCTTACCAAGACCTAGATTTCGTATCCTACGACGTACTTGGTGACGTTGTATGTGGTGGTTTCGCTATGCCTATCCGTGAAGGTAAAGCACAAGAAATCTACATCGTTACCTCTGGTGAGATGATGGCGATGTACGCTGCTAACAACATCGCTCGTGGTATTTTGAAATATGCTCACTCCGGTGGTGTACGCTTGGGTGGTTTGATTTGTAACAGCCGTAAAGTTGACCGGGAAATCGAATTGATCGAAACCTTGGCAGAACGGTTGAACACCCAAATGATTCACTTCGTTCCTCGCGACAACATCGTTCAACACGCTGAATTGCGCCGGATGACCGTTAACGAGTATGCACCTGACAGTACTCAGGGTAACGAATACCGCGCCTTAGCCAAGAAGATCATCAACAACGACAAGCTCACCGTCCCCACCCCAATTGAAATGGACGAGCTAGAAGCACTGTTAGTTGAATTCGGTATTCTTGACGACGATACTAAGCACGCAGAAATTATCGGCAAACCCGCAGAAGCTACCGCTAAGTAAACCATAACCTAGGAAAAGGAAAAAGGACTTGAATTACCCTTTCACCTTCTTCCTTACCTTACTTTCATCCCCCAAGGGGACATATAAGTCCCCAATCCCACAGGGGACGATGGGCAAAATAGCCCTTCCCTATCCCTATCCCCGTTCCTTAGGTGCAAGAGAGATCAAAAATGACTCCTCCAGAAAACAACAACAACATCATTGAAGAAAGAAAAGAACTAATTAAAGAAGTTCTTAGCGCTTATCCCGAAAAAGCAGCCAAAAAACGGGAAAAGCACCTAAACGTATACGAAGAAGGTAAGAGCGATTGCGGCGTTAAGTCTAACATCAAATCTCTTCCTGGTGTGATGACCGCTCGTGGTTGTGCTTATGCAGGTTCCAAAGGTGTGGTTTGGGGCCCTATTAAGGACATGATCCACATCAGTCACGGGCCTGTAGGTTGCGGTTACTGGTCTTGGTCTGGTCGTCGTAACTACTATATCGGTACCACTGGTGTTGATACCTTTGGTACTATGCACTTCACCTCTGACTTCCAAGAAAGAGATATCGTTTTTGGTGGTGACAAAAAACTCACCAAACTCATTCAAGAATTAGAAGTACTGTTCCCCCTCAGCCGTGGTATCTCCATTCAATCTGAATGTCCTATCGGTCTAATTGGGGATGATATTGAAGCAGTTGCCAAAAAAGCAGCCAAAGAAACAGGTAAGCCAGTTGTTCCTGTACGTTGCGAAGGTTTCCGGGGTGTTTCTCAGTCTTTGGGACACCACATTGCTAACGACATGGTGCGTGACTGGGTATTCACCAGAGCAGACAAAGAGAAGAAAGAAGGCAAGTTACAATTTGAGTCTACCCCCTACGACGTAGCAATCATTGGTGACTACAACATCGGTGGTGATGCTTGGGCTAGCCGCATTCTGTTAGAAGAACTGGGCTTGCGCGTAGTTGCTCAGTGGTCTGGTGATGGCACCATCAACGAAATGTTGATGACACCGAACGTGAAGATGAACTTGATTCACTGCTACCGTTCGATGAACTATATTAGCCGTCACATGGAAGAAGCTTATGGCATTCCCTGGTTAGAATATAACTTCTTCGGCCCCACCAAGATTGCTGAGTCTTTACGGGAAATTGCTTCCAAGTTTGACTCCAAGATCCAAGAAAACGCTGAGAAATTGATTGCCAAGTATCAGCCTACCATGGATGCAATCCTTTCTAAGTATCGCCACCGTTTGGAAGGTAAGACCGTGGCTATGATGGTTGGTGGTCTGCGTCCTCGTCACGTCGTCCCCGCTTTCCAAGATTTGGGTATGAAAATGGTTGGTACAGGTTATGAGTTTGCTCATAACGACGACTACAAACGTACCACCCACTACATCGAAAACGGCACCATCGTTTACGATGACGTAACTGCATACGAGTTTGAAGAGTTCGTTAAAGCACTCAAGCCCGATTTGATTGCTTCTGGTGTGAAAGAGAAGTATGTCTTCCAAAAGATGGGTCTTCCTTTCCGTCAAATGCACTCTTGGGATTACTCCGAACCTAGCGATGCCTTCAGGGGGCTACGCCAACGCTCGTATAACTCCAGATAAAACCAGATTTTACAGCAGTGGTAGAAAAAAGAGTCGATTTTTAGCCTAAATGCAAGTTTTAGGGTTATTCACTAACAATTTTTTTTGATGCTTAAGACAGTATAATTCTTATAGAGTCAGGTTTTTAGGATTTACTTGCATTTTGGTTAAATAAAAACTGCTAAATAAAAGACTATTTTAACTGACTATTTTTTAGATTAAATAAGGTCTAAGCATAGCTTTAGGAAGCACAACGCACTGCCAATGAGATTAAGACGGTGCGTTACTTCGTTAACCCACCCTACAAAAATTTTTTCTTTGCTTCCACAATAGTGAGAATTGGCGATCGCAATTATAAAATAAACTGCGATCGCTCTTTTCCTCACGTTAAATCAGGTGTATGGTATTTATTTACCAATCAATCCGCAGACTTCACCGTTTGATTTACTACTGAACGTGGTTTGCGTCGGTCTGACTTGCGGGTTCCACCAGCCATCCCATACTCATCGCTATTTTTGCCATAGTAAGACGCAACACTCAGCAAAATATGCTCAGAATAATTATTCAATGCACGTTCTGCTTCTTCTAATGCATTCTGCGTTTTATCCATCATTGTTCGTGCTTGATTATGGGCGGCTAGCTTCTCTCGTAAATCTTGAATCATAGTGTTGTAACTAGCAATTGAGAACCCATTACCAAAGTCTAGGTCAGGTTTAATCGTTTGTAATCCTTCAATTCGCCGTTCAGCTTTGGTCAGTGCAAGCGAGTTTCGTTTGCGTTGCGCCATATACTTTCCCCTTTTTGGATTAATTTAATATAGAGAACTTTGATAGTGTTTGGTACTGAGTTCTTTATATACTAATAATATACTTAATTAACTGATGCACCAACTACGGTAAAGCTACAGAACTTCTGAAGCATTAGTAGACAGGATAAATATGAGTATATTTACTGTATATATTTTGTTGTTCAAAACTTGATTTAGGAATTCAAAACTTGATTTAGGAATTCAAAACTTGATTTAGGAATTCAAGACTTGATTTAGGAATTCAAGACTTGATTTAGGAGTTCAAGACTTGATTTAGGAGTTCAAAACTTGATTTAGGAGTTCAAGACTTGATTTAGGAGTTCAAAACTTGATTTAGGAATTCAAAACTTGATTTAGGAGTTCAAAACTTGATTTAGGAGTTTGAAATCAGTTGGTTAATGCATTATTGCTTAGAGCAACGCACTACATCGCAGACTGCGGTGTTAATATTTCAAGCTACATTAAGAGGATGTTTGAAAAGCGAATATAATAATTCGCTACTACACAAGCGAAGTCCACCTCTGTGGAAAACACGGAAAATCGAGTTCTTGAAACCCACGGAGGTGGGTTTTGTCTGTATAGTCGCGATTTCTAATCGCCTATTTTAGTATTAATTTAGACTTTTCAAACAACCTCTAAGAAACGTAAAAGTAATAAACGTAGGGTGTGTTATGCCGTAGGCTAAAGACAATAGACTTCTTGCAAAAATACTTGAACCGTCAGAGACTCAAGTCTCTGCCTAATAGCAAAAGTCCGTTGAAACGGACTAAAAATACTGTTATTAGTCGGTTGAAACCGACTTGAGTTATCAGCCAGAAAATTTATTTTCTGGCGAGTATCCGACTTTTGCAAGAGGTCTAATTAGTTTAAGTCTAACTACAAATCAATCTATTAGTTTAATTTTAGTGGTAATTTGATGATAAATTCAGTCCCTTGACCAATAGTAGAATTAACTAAGAGCAAACCATTGTGCTTTTGGCAGACGATTTGATAGGCGATCGCTAATCCTAATCCTGTTCCTTTCCCAACTTCTTTTGTCGTGAATAAGCGGTCAAAAACTCTCTGTTTGATTTCTTCTAACATGCCAATGCCATTATCTTTAATTCGCAACTCTACCATTTGAGGTTTATCAATTAACTGAGTAGAAATAGTAATTTGATAATTTTTCGTATTTTCTAAACTGTGTTTTTGAGTTACTTCTTCTAAAGCATCGATCGCATTAGCTAGGATATTCATAAATACTTGATTGAGTTGACCTACATAGCATTCAATTTGAGGAATCTCGCCGTATTGTTTAATCACTTGAATTACAGATCTACACTCGTTAGCTTTGAGACGATGCTGAAGAATCATCAGCGTGCTGTCGATACCTTCGTGAATGTTAAAAAGAATCGGGCGATCGCTATCGGCACGGGAGAAAGTTCTCAAGCTGTTGCTAATATGACAAATGCGCTTCACGCCTTCTTGCATTGAGGTGAGCAATTTTAGTAAGTCTACTTGCACATATGTCAAATCTATTTCTTCAATTGCTGCTTGTAGAGTTGCACTTGGATGAGGTAGTTCTTGTTGGTAAAGTGTAATCAGGTAGAACAAGTCTTTAATGTATTCTTGTGCGGGTTGCAAATTGCTGGCAATGAAGCCGATGGGATTATTAATTTCGTGGGCTACCCCTGCAACTAAATTTCCTAAAGCCGACATTTTTTCGCTTTGAATCAGTTGGAATTGTGAGTTATGCAGTTGATCGAGGGCGGTTTTTAATTCGGCAGTTCGTTCGGCAATATTTTGTTCTAGGTTTTTAGTTAATTGCCATAGTTGCAGTTGCGTTTTCACCCGTGCTAGCATTTCCTTTTCTTGAAAGGGCTTAGTCACATAGTCCACTGCACCCAAATCAAAACCCTTGACTTTGCTGTCAGTGTCAGATAATGCTGTCATAAAAATTACCGGAATATTTGCTGTTGCGGGATTTGCTTTGAGCTGTTGACAGGTTTCAAAACCGTCGATTCCCGGCATTTGCACATCGAGCAAAATTAAGTCTGGTGGGTGAGTTTGAACTCGTTTGAGAGCGCGATCGCCATCAATGGCTGTGATCACTTCATAGCCTGCATCACCTAAAGTTTCACAGATAACTTCCAAGTTAGCAGGAGTATCATCAACTACTAGGATTTTTGCAGAACTAAACATGACTTTTCTCCTGTGTCAGATGTTGTTTTAATAACTCTTCAATTTCCTCAGCTTTGAATTGTTTGGCTAACTGAAGAATTGGTGTAGCAAAGGCAGTCAAACAAGGATCGGCTTGCACCAGATTTTCTATTTGTTCGCGTAGCCGCTTGAGGTTAGCTTGTTGTGCCAGTACCATTAATTTTTCGAGTTCGGCTGATGGTGGAAAAACTAGTTCGTTTGTTTGAGGTGCGTCTTCAACAATAGTAGTTTCGTATTTCCATTTCAGTTCTAAATGGCATTCTAGTAGACGGAACAATTCACAAGCTTCTACTGGCTTGGTAAGAAAGTCATTACCACCTGCATCTAACGCCATTTGTTGATCGATTTGTGCTACAGATGCCGAAGAAACTAGGATTATTAGGTGCTGCAAATCTTCGGCAAAACGTACTTGTTTGAGCATTTGAAAGCCATCCATGACGGGCATGGCGAGGTCAGTAATTACGAGATCAGGTTGAATTTGACGCATTTTTTCTATGCCATCATGCCCATTTTCTGCTTCAGTAAAGGTGAAACCGAGGGGTTCTAGTAGGTTGACCAAAACAGCGCGGTTTTCCCAACGATCATCTATTACTAAAATGTGGCGCGATCGCCCTTCATAGCCAATAATTTGTTTACCTGTGCTGTTGACAGTTTGTTTTACCCAATCAGTTGCGATCGCTAAATCGAATTCAAAGTAGAAATTACTACCGATATTTGGTTGACTTTTGACTTGGATTTGTCCGCCCATCAGTTGTACAATCTTTTGACTGATAGCTAGTCCTAAACCTGTGCCTTCTGCTTGGCGTTTTTGATCGCCCACTTGTTCAAATGCCTGAAAAATTTTATTGATTTGCTCTGGTTCAATGCCAATTCCGGTATCCACAATTTGAAATTTGAGGCGTCGATAGTTACTATCAAAAGTAGTTTCCTGAACGGTAACTTCCAGGGTGACAGATCCTTTATCAGTAAATTTAATGCCATTTCCCAATAAGTTGATTAAAACCTGACGCAGCCGCTTTTCATCGGTAATAACACCTTCAGGCAACATGGGATCGGGTTGATAAACAAAATCAATACCTTTTTGTTCGGCTCGAATGCGACAGATTTCCACTACCCCTTGCAAAAATGCCGGTAAATGTAGTGCATTGGCAGTCAGTTCTAGTTTTCGGGCTTCAATTTTAGACAAGTCTAGTACGTCGTTAATTAGAGTCAACAAATGCGAACCACATTGATGAATAATGCCAACACCGTGACGTTCTTTTTCAGGTAAAGCTTTGGAACGGCTAAGGATTTGTGCATATCCCAAAATCCCGTTGAGGGGTGTTCGTAGTTCATGACTCATGTTTGCTAAGAATTCACTTTTTGCCTGATTGGCATTGTCAGCAACTTCTTTGGCAATTTTTAGTTCTATGGTACGTTCTTCGACTCGTTGCTCTAGTTTTAGCGCTGCTTTGCGGTTCTCATTGAGAACTGATGTTAGTAAATAGGTAGTGAGGGCAATAACGCACATAAAAGATTGCAGTAACATCAAAGATTCATTCACCGAAGATTTAGCGAATGAACCCAAATTGCGAGATGTACCTAAAACAGCGATCGCAGAAACAATCACAACTAACAGCGTGGACTCTGTTGTTCTAAATCGAAAAGCAGACCAGAGCAACAGTGGAACCATCATATATTCCACAGGATTGTTGCCCCAAAAAGCGGCCTTGCTAATTATCGCCAGCAAAATGACAATGACAGCAAACTCTGTAATTAACTGTGCATTGAATCGTACAGTTTGCCAAGATTGCGTTGCCCATGTCAATATCATAGGTGCAATCAGCAAGCCGCCTGTAACAACACTCAGCGACCAAGTTTGCCAAACTGCACCATAAAGTTTCCAAGGTAGACTGCTAGTTAAACATAAAATTGCTACAGCAAAGCAAGTGTTTACTGCTGCACTAGTTAAAATCACAATGATAAATTTAAAAACATTTAGCGATCGCTCAAGTAAATCGTGCGTTTTAATAAATTGATTGATCAGCCATGCTGTTGCCAGTGGCTCAATGCAATTGACGACAGAGATACTAATAATAGTGGGAAAATCTTTATAAAATAGCAACGAATTTACGAGCAATGCACTCAAGAAAATAGAAGGTATGATGCGATAACCCAATAACAAAACCATTGCCAGAAAAAAACCTGACGAAGGCCAAATCGCTGAGGCTGAATTTTCAAACGATACAGCCTGAGCAAGCGTAGCTAGCGCATAGTGAGCGATCGCCAAAATTGGAGTAATAACAATCAGTTGCCGAGGCTGCGAAAAAGAAGATTTAATTGCTAGTACAATATAGCTGTTTAAATTACGTAATACCATTGAGTTAGAGATCAAGTAGATTTTAGGCTTGCACATCTCTAAAATACCCATAATCTTTTGTGGGTTATCACTGATACCTGTGATTGGAACGAACCACAAAAAAACCAGCGTGTTGCAGAGCGAGTGTGGTCTTGGGGGTTGCCCCGTTGTAGCAACTGCCGCCGATTTGTAGACGCTTTTGCGGCTTCCCGCAGGGTGCAGAGGTTTCCTCCGTACACCTAATACCATTTCACGAAATTATTGATACAAATCACTTTTTTTACTTTCCCTGCTTATTATTGTTGCTCTATACCTTAGGAATAATATCCATCTGACTATTTGCCAATAGAACCTATCCTTAAGATAGTTTTATTTTAGATATTGAAACGTTTAATTTGAATTTAAGGATTATTGATGTAAACAATAATCTAACAAACAAAATAGCGATTAGTTAAAAACAATTCAGTAGGTAAAACTAACTTTTTAAGTTTTGTGATTTCAGACTAATCCTGTCGTTAAAGTACTCCATTGATCCCACATTATTTAGAAACATGTCTAATTTATCAGGAAAACACATTTCTTACTGGATTGATTCGACCCCCACAGCTAATTTTCCACCACTGAGCAATAATTTATCTGTAGATGTTGCAATTGTCGGTGCAGGGATTGCGGGAATCACTGCTGCAACATTACTTAAACGAGCTGGTAAAACCGTTGCGGTAATTGAATCGCAACAGATATCTAATGGTGTTAGCGGTCATACTACAGCCAAAGTTACCTCACTTCACCAATTGATTTATGCAGAGTTGATTAAAAATCATGGTGAAGAAAAAGCACGCACATATGCAAAGTCAAACCAAGCAGCACTAGAATTTATTGCTAAAACTGTTACCGAAGAACAAATTGACTGTGACTTTAGTCGCCAAAGTTCCTATACTTTTGCAGAAACCCCAAATAATCTTAAAGATATTGAAAAAGAGGTAGAAGCAGCACTAAAACTAGGACTACCCGCCACATTTGTTCTTGAAACTTCCCTACCTTTCCCAATTGCTGGTGCTGTTAAGTTTGACAACCAAGCACAATTTCATTCTCGCAAATATCTGTTACACCTAATTAAGCAGATTCCTGGTGATGGAAGTTACGTATTTGAAAAGACAAGAGTAGTGAAAGTAGAGGAAAATGAGCTTTGCCAAGTCATTACCAACGAGGGAGTTATCCAAGCGAAAGATGTCATAGTTACAACCAATATCCCCATTACTGATGAGGGATTATTCTTTGCTAAAACTTACCCTAAACGTTCTTATATCATTGGTGCGCGGATTGCAGAGCGTCAAGCACCTGTGGGGATGTACATAGGCACAGGAGAAAAATATTACTCTATTCGTACTACTCCTGACAAGGATGGTTTATTGCTACTGATTGGTGGCGGCGGTCATCAAGTGGGAACTGTGGAAAATACTGAAGAAAAATATCTAGATTTAGAAAATTACGCTCGTTCTCGCTTTGATGTTGAATCCATTGACTATCGTTGGTCTACCCAGGATTTTGTATCTTTTGATAAGCTACCCTATGTAGGAAAATTAACTCCTTTAAGCAAGCATACCTTTATAGCAACTGGGTTTAGTCTTTGGGGGATGACTCAAGGAACCCTATCAGGAATGATACTTGCAGACAAAATTTTAGATATTGAAAATCCTGCAGCTGATTTATACGATGCAACTCGCGCCACTCCTTTTATCAGTCCACAAGGTATAAAGCAAAACTTGGAAGTTGGTAGTCACTGGGTAGGCGATCGCTTTAAGGGATTGAATCAATCTCTGTCAGATGTGGCAGTAGGTGAAGGAAAACTAGTGACTGTCGATGGTGACAAGGTAGCCGCTTATCGAGATGAAACGGGAAAAATACACGCTGTTTCTGCGGTTTGTCCTCACTTGGGTTGCGTTGTTGCTTGGAACAGTGGCGAAAAAAGTTGGGATTGTCCCTGTCATGGTTCGCGTTTCAGTTGCAATGGAGAAGTTTTACACGGGCCGACAGTGAAAGATTTAAAGAAGTGCTAGAAGTTATACCAAATCTGTTTAACGTTAAAAAATTACTCCGTGTGGGAATTATAACAAGGACAAAACTTAAACCAAGTTTTAAGATTATAAATGTTCCCAACACAAGTTTGGTTAAAATTCCGTTTTTGGTGCGATCGCACTTTATTAATTGGGTTTCTCATTCTGCTACCCGTTCACTTTGCTTTGGCTAAGTTAGCAACAGTATTTACGTTCCCAGATAGCTTGACAGCGATTTGGCCTTCATCTGGCGTGTTTTTGACAACGCTGTTATTGTTTGGGCGGCGATTTTGGATTATCTTGCTACTTTGTGATTTTATTACTAATCGAGTGTATTTTTTCGATACACCTGCTGCTTTTGTAGTTGCATTACTTAATACAATTGATCCGGTAATTATTACTGCCTTAGTGGTTCGATTTATTCCGTTAATTTATCCATTTAATCGTACCCAAGATACAATTAAATTTATTGCTTTTCTTCTCCTCTTTACACCTTTTACTGCCCTAGTTGGCATCACAACTCAGTGTGTAATCGGTTTTTCAACTTGGGACAACTTTTGGCTACTTTGGTTGGGGTGGTATATCAGTACAGTTGTGAGTATGTTAATTATTGCTCCAGCATTATTAACGTTGTTTCAGCACTTTTGTATCGGTAGGCAATTCCGACGAACATCAACCACCGAATTTATTCTAGTTACAGTACTGTTAATAAGTATTGGGTGTACAGCTTTTTGGAGCGATAACCCATTAGAGTATGTGATGATTCTGCCGTTGCTGTGGGCTGCTTTTCGCTTAGAACAGTGGCAAACCACGCTTTTAATTATTGTTATGGCCATCATTGCCATTTTTGGCACATCTAGAGGATTTGGTTCATTTGCCAAAGACTCAGTTGGTACTTCCTTACTTTTACTACAATCTTTTATGAGTGCGTTGACCGTTGCAACATTGATTTTATCGGCGGCTATGCAAGAAAATCGTAACTCGGCCAGCAAATTAGAGCAAGCTAACAATGAGTTAGAACATCGCGTTGAACAGCGAACTGTTGAACTTCAGCAGACTTTAAAAGAACTCCAAACTATGCAGGCACAACTAATTCAAAAAGAAAAAATGTCAAGCTTAGGGCAGTTGGTTGCAGGTGTAGCGCACGAAATTAATAATCCAGTCAGTTTCATTCATGGCAACCTTGTTTATGTGCAAGAATATACTCAAAATTTGTTAGGGTTTGTCAAGTTACATCAGCAGCATGATTGGCATCATACCCCTGAAATTGTCACAGCAGTTAAAGAGTTTGATTTGGAGTTTTTGCAAGAAGACTTACCAAAAATGTTGTCTTCCATGAAAACAGGGACTGAACGCATTCGTCAAATTGTGTTGTCGCTACGCAATTTCTCTCGTATAGACGAAGCGGAATTTAAAGCTGTTGATATTCATGCAGGTATCGACAGTACCCTGATGATTCTGCAACATCGCCTCAAAGCCACATCAGAACGACCAGAAATAGAAGTAAGCAAAAATTATGGTATTCTGCCTTTAGTAGAGTGTTACGCTGGACAGCTAAACCAAGTGTTCATGAATATTCTGGTGAACGCCATTGATGCATTAGAAGAGCGCAACGCTATTAAAGATCATCCCAATCAAATTACAATTCGTACAAATGTTGTTAATGCAACGTGGGTAGAAATTGCGATCGCCGATAATGGAATTGGTATTCCCGAAAATCTTCAGCAACGCATATTCGACCCTTTCTTTACTACTAAACCGATTGGCAAAGGAACTGGGATGGGGATGTCTATCAGTTATCAAATTGTCACAGAAAATCATCAAGGTCAACTAAAGTGTTACTCAATTCCTCACGAAGGAACTGAGTTTATTATTCAGATTCCTCTCCAACAAAAAGGTCACAGCTTTTAGATATAAACGCTGCCTGACGCTTGACAATACACGCTACAGGAGGAGAACGTCCAAACTCTTCTTTGATGGTGCGTTATTGCACACATCAATCTGTATCCTCTACTGTATCTGTGCAAGAGATCGCCTCATAATCAAATCTGTGACAAAATAGTTTTGTTGTCCTACAGTCAAATTGGGTACGACCTATGGTTTCTACCATCAAGCGCAGCTACAGTTTGGATGAATATCGCGCGATTGAAGAAAAAGCAGAAGGACGCAGCGAATATCGAGACGGAGAAATTGTACCCATGCCTGGAGGAACGCTCAAACACAGCCGCATCAGTGGCAATATTTTTGCCTTTCTCAAGTTTTTGCTACGCGATGCTCAATTCGAGCCAATTAACAGCGATTTACGGCTGTGGATTCCCGAATACAAACGTGGAGTATATCCAGACGTGATGGTTTTTGACGGCGAACCGCAACTCAACGCTGAACGCTCAGATGAAGTTTTGAATCCCACGCTGATTGTCGAAGTCCTATCTCCTTCCACCGCAGATTACGACCGACTCAGTAAATTTCGCATGTATCGCTCAATTTCGAGTTTTAGAGAATATTTATTAGTGGAGCAGGATGAACTTTTTGTAGAACGCTATAGTAAGCAAGCTCAAGGTTGGTTGCTCAGTGAGTTTAACGGTTTAGAAAGCTCTATTTCCTTTGATTCACTTAGTATTAAATTGCCGATGGCGGAAATTTATCGCGGCGTTGTTTTTGAGTAAATGAATTGAACCTCCTGCCTTCTTCAATAGACCTCTTGCAAAAGTCGGATACTCGCCAGAAAATTTATTTTCTGGCTGATAACTCTAGTCGGTTTCAACCGACTAATAACAGTATCTTTAGTCCGTTTCAACGGACTTTTGCTATTAGGCAGAGACTTGAGTCTCTGACGGTTCAAGTATTTTTACAAGAAGTCTAATATATTTAGCTTTGTTTATAAACTAACTCCATTTTTAACTTTTCAATCTCCAGTTTTAATTTTTCATTCTCCATCTTCAACCTAGCATTATCCTCTCTAATGACCTCAATCTCATCCCTTTTACTCAACGCCTGATTCATTGCTAATTTCCGCATATCAAGTGAGAACCAACGCTGATAAGTTTGCGTGTGAACTTGCACGCTATGACCTAAGTTATCTGCTGCTGCTTTGATTGGTATACCTAAAATATGCGCTCGAATTGCCCAAGCGTGGCGTAAATCATAAGGCTTAAAATCTAACCCGATTTTACGAAACCACCAACTAACTCGTTGTGTTAATGCTGTGATTTCTGCATGATTAGTATTATCTTTTTTACTAATCGCTGTTGCCAACATATCTAAATATTTAGGATTTTTTAAATCAAACTCCTCAATCCATTGCTTATGTAAGGGTAATGCTTGTCTTTCCCCTGTCTTACAATCTTTATGCACCCTCCAAGTTATGTCTATATTATCTGAACTTAACCACCAATCAATATCAGGGTGAATAAAAATTTCCCTGGGACGTAAACCAAAAACTGCTAACATTCCATATGTCCAGCGCCAAAGTTGCCAGCTATCTTTAACCTCTTGATTTACTTGATTGCCTCTGGTATTTAAATATTCTGCAAATTTGCTAATCCCTGTGATGATTTCTGCATCGGTTGGGATGTTGCGGGAATTGCGATCGGGCATTTTAGAATATTTAGATAAATCTATTTCGATGTTGAATGTTGAGCAAAATGCAGATATGGCTCTAGCTGCATTATATCTCGCCCATTCTTTATCTATTTGTTCAAGTGAACTGATGAAGTTATCTTTAATTGCTAAATCTTTGGGATTAGTATATCGCTGGGTACGGGAAAAATAATAAAAAAAAGTATGTTCGCTTTTTGTTGTCCGCTTATGAGTTTTAAAATACTCATCTTCAAATTTATCAAGTAGTTCTCCTATAGTTTTGAAATCTTTTTTACTTGCTTCATTGCCTAAATATTTATCATTCCATTCAAAAGTTTTACGAGCGATTAACTTGCCTAATTCATAAGCTTCTTCCTCAGCTGTCTTTAATCCATCCAAGTTAGCGGGAATATTCAAGCTGAGATTGTATTGCTTTCTGCCAGTTCCGTTTTTGTCCTGATCTCCCAGTTTAATTGGTAACGTAGCACGTAACTGCAAACTGCCATTCGATTCTCGAATTGTTACCTTTGTCTTTGCAGACTTCAAACGCAGGTTTACTTTTTCTAATTCCAGTAGTACTTTCGTTCTCATATGCTCTCTTTGCTGCTGTGCTTGCAGACTTGAACCTATAAAACTGCCATCGGTAGATGAAACTGGTTCTAAATCTGCAAAGGCTTGCTGATACTTGTCTTTACCCTGGTTATGCATCGCTGTGTTTTTAGCCTAGATTTAGCCTAAAAATAAATGTGTTATCAATGAACAATGTTTAGAATTAACATTGCTTACTGCAAACATTAGGCTGTTTTAGATAATTAAACCATCAAAAGGATTACTCCGGCCCTTATCACGGTTATGACGGCTTTGCCATCTTTGCTCGTGATATGGATTTAGCTCTCAACAGTCCCACTTGGGGATTAATTGGCGCTCCTTGGAGCAAGAAAGCAGAAGCTAAGGCTAAAGCTGCCGTATAAGGAAATGGGAGAAATCAGCCTGGGGTTTTAAATCCCCAGGAGGGAGTTGGGAATTCAAAATTCAATTTGTGCTTCTAGCGCACCTTTGGTGCGACTCAAAATTCAAAATTCAAATTAGTTTTGTATTTTGCATTCTGAGTTTTGAACACATTCCCACTCCCTATACTTCGACTTCTTTCGACTTCGCTCAAGGCAAGCCGCTTAGTACAAGCTCCCACTCCCCATTGATTAATTAGTAACGATTTCAGTAAGCTTGGAGATCCAGAAATGCCTCAGAATCCCGACAAAATTCAAGACCACGTAGAGCTATTCCACCAGCCAGAGTACCAACAACTATTTCAAAATAAGAAACAGTTTGAAAACGGTCACGACCCCGAAGAAGTAAAACGGGTTGCAGAATGGACAAAGGGTTGGGAGTATCGTGAAAAGAACTTTGCTCGTGAAGCTTTGACCGTTAACCCTGCTAAAGGTTGCCAACCTTTGGGCGCAATGTTTGCTGCTGTGGGTTTTGAAGGTACTTTACCCTTCGTGCAAGGTTCTCAAGGTTGCGTGGCTTACTTCCGCACCCACTTAACCCGTCACTACAAAGAACCTTTCTCTGGTGTATCTTCTTCCATGACTGAAGATGCAGCGGTGTTTGGTGGATTGCAAAACATGATTGATGGCTTGGCAAACTCTTACCAACTTTACAAGCCCAAGATGATTGCTGTCTGCACCACCTGTATGGCAGAGGTTATCGGGGATGACTTACAAGCTTTTATTGGTACTTCCAAAAAATCAGGTTCAGTTCCTGAAGATTTCCCTGTACCTTTTGCTCACACTCCCAGTTTCGTCGGTTCCCACATCACTGGCTACGATAACATGATGAAGGGAATTTTGACTACCTTAACCGCAGGTAAGAAGAAAGAAACCAGCAATGGCAAAATCAATTTTATTTCCGGTTTTGATACCTACGTTGGTAATCTCCGCGAAGTAAAACGGATTGCTTCTTTGTTTGGCATCGACTACACCATTCTCTCAGATAACAGCGACTATTTGGATGCACCTAACACAGGTGAATTTGATATGTACCCAGGTGGTACTAAGTTAGAAGATGCAGCAGATGCAATTAATGCTAAAGCTACAGTTGTTATGCAAGCTCACTCTACTCCCAAAACTCGTGATTACATCGCTAAAGAATGGAAGCAAGACGTTGTAGTTTCTCGTCCTTGGGGTATTAAGGCTACTGATGAGTTTTTGATGAAACTCAGCGAATTGAGTGGTAAGCCCATTCCCGAAGAACTAGAAATCGAACGCGGTCGCGCAGTTGATGCTATGACTGACTCTCATGCATGGGTTCATGGCAAGCGCTTCGCTATCTACGGCGACCCAGATTTAGTTTACAGCGTAGTTGGTTTCATGTTGGAATTGGGTGCTGAACCTGTACATATTCTGGTTCACAACTCCAATGAAGAGTTCCAGAAAGAATTGCAAGCATTGCTAGATTCTAGCCCCTTCGGCAAGGAAGCCAAAATCTGGGGTGGTAAGGACTTGTGGCATATGCGTTCATTGCTGTTCACTGAACCCGTAGACTTGTTAATCGGTAATTCCTACGGTAAGTACCTGTGGCGCGATTGTAAGGTTCCCCTCGTGAGAATTGGCTATCCAATTATGGATCGTCACCACCTACACCGCTACAGCACTATCGGTTATCAAGGTGTGATTAACCTCCTCAACTGGGTTGTTAACACTATCTTCGAGGACATCGATCATAACACTAACATTCCTTCTAAGACTGATATTTCTTACGATTTGATTCGTTAGAAATTGTCTTCTCTGGCGGAGTGCCAAAGGGTAAGGAAGGGGGAATAGGGAATAGGGAATAAGGAATAGGGAATTAAATTCTTCCCAGTACCCATTACCCAGTACCCAATTCCCTACTTACCTTTTTCTTCCTAGCATTTACCTGAGGTATTTATTATGGAATCTATCAATCATCACACTCATCATCATCATGAGCATTACCATCCACGTAAGTATAAGAAATTAGGCTTTTTAGATATCCTCAATCCTTTGCGTCGGTTGGTGGATGGAATTCAAGTTAAACATAATCGCTTCGCTCATATTATTTGTCAAGTAATTCCTTGCTGTTGCCCTTTTGAGCGAAATATTAATTTGTTTGGGCGGTCTTTCCATATTCCAGCATTGTGTAAACTCAATCCTTTGTATGACGAGTTTGTGGGTTTGCGTTTTCGGGCTTTGTCTTACCTTGCTGATGAATGTGGGGAGGATGTTACAAAATATATTTGTTAGTCATTGGTAATTAATTATTCCAAGAACAATTAATACCAATTCTCCAAAATAAGGCTACAGATGTAAACCTGCTAATTTACATTTAATCTGACGCCTCTTAATTACGAATTACGAATTCGTATAACACCTGCCATCCAATAAGAGAAGAGAGATGAAAATTACCCAAGGCAAAATTAATGAGTTGCTCAATGAGCCGGGATGCGAACATAATCAGCATAAAAATACAGGAAAGAAAAATAAGTCTTGTACGCAACAAGCCCAACCTGGAGCTGCTCAAGGGGGCTGTGCTTTTGATGGGGCAATGATTGCTCTTGTGCCAATTGCAGATGCTGCTCATTTAGTCCACGGCCCGATCGCCTGTGCTGGTAATTCTTGGGGTAGTCGTGGTAGTCTCTCTTCTGGGCCTCAGCTTTATAAGACGGGTTTCACTACTGATTTGACTGAAAATGATGTAATTTTTGGTGGTGAAAAGAAGCTCTATAAGGCGATTCTAGAAGTTCATGAGCGTTATCAGCCGGCGGCGATTTTTGTCTACGCTACCTGTGTCACAGCTTTGATTGGCGATGATATGGAAGCTGTTTGTAAGGCAGCTGCTGAAAAAATCGGGACTCCGGTGATTCCAGTAATTGCACCAGGGTTTATTGGTAGCAAAAATTTGGGTAACCGTTTTGGCGGGGAAGCTTTACTAGAATATGTAGTTGGCACTGCGGAACCGGAATTCACTACACCCTATGATATTAACTTAATCGGTGAGTACAATATCGCTGGGGAAATGTGGGGAGTAACGCCGCTGTTGGAAAAATTGGGTATTCGGGTTTTATCCAAAATTACTGGTGATGCTCGTTACAATGAAATTCGCTACGCTCACCGCGCTAAGTTGAATGTGATGATCTGCTCGCGGGCGCTGCTAAATATGGCTAGAAAGATGGAGGAGCGTTACAGCATTCCTTATATTGAAGAGTCTTTCTATGGCATTGATGATATGAACCGCTGTTTGCGGAGGATTGCAGCGAAGTTGGGCAACCCTGATTTGCAAGAGCGTACAGAAAAGCTGATTGCAGAGGAAACTACGGCTTTAGATTTGGCGCTAGCTCCCTATCGCGCCCGTCTCAAAGGTAAGCGTGTTGTGCTTTATACTGGTGGGGTTAAGAGTTGGTCGATTATCTCGGCGGCTAAGGATTTGGGTATTGAGGTTGTTGCTACCAGTACTAGAAAAAGTACGGAAGAGGATAAAGCCAAAATCAAGAACTTACTGGGCAACGATGGCATCATGCTAGAGAAGGGCAATGCTAAAGAACTACTGCAATTGGTGAGAGATACTAACGCAGATATGCTGATTGCCGGTGGTCGTAACCAATACACTGCTCTCAAAGCGCGGATTCCTTTCCTTGATATTAACCAAGAACGCCATCATCCCTATGCAGGTTATGTGGGAATGGTTGAAATGGCAAGAGAATTGTATGAAGCCCTCTATAGCCCGATTTGGCAACAGATACGTAAGCCAGCGCCTTGGGAAGAGGACACAGTGACGCAGGAACGCCAAGACTTGGAGAGTTCTTTGTTTGCGTCTGTGATTGAGGAGGTGATTTAATGGCGATCGTTACTGTTCCTGATAAGTCGGTTACGGTTAATCCTCTCAAACAGAGTCAAGCTTTGGGTGCATCTTTGGCTTTTTTGGGATTAAAGGGAACAATGCCTTTATTCCACGGTTCTCAAGGTTGTACTGCTTTCGCCAAAGTTGTCTTGGTGCGGCATTTTCGAGAGGCGATTCCTCTAGCAACAACGGCGATGACGGAAGTCACTACCATCTTGGGTGGTGAAGAGAATGTAGAACAGGCAATTCTCACTTTGGTGGAAAAGGCTAAACCAGAAATTATTGGTTTATGTACCACAGGACTAACGGAAACTAGAGGCGATGATATTGAGCTTTTTCTCAAGGATATCCGCGATCGCCATCCAGAATTAGATGAGTTGGCGATCATTTTTGCTCCAACTCCCGATTTTAAAGGTGCATTGCAAGATGGTTTTGCTGTTGCTGTAGAAAGCATAGTTACTGAAATTCCGCAACTGGGAACAACCAAAACAGAACAGGTCACAATTTTAGCTGGTTCTGCCTTTACACCAGGGGATGTGCAGGAAATCAAAGAGATTGTCACCGCTTTTGGACTTGTACCCATCTTCGTACCCGATCTGGGCGCTTCATTAGACGGTCACTTAGAAGATGACTATAGTGCTGTAACCCTCAGCGGTACAACCTTGGCACAACTGCGAGAAGTTGGGCGTTCTGCCTTTACTATTGCTTTAGGCGAAAGTATGCGGGGTGCAGCCAAAATTCTAGAAGAACGGTTTGGCATTCCCTACGAGGTGTTTGGCGAATTGACTGGGTTAGAACCAGTGGATGAGTTTCTCCAAGCATTGGCTATTATCAGCAGCAACAGCGTCCCAGAAAAATACCGCCACCAGCGTCGCCAGTTGCAAGATGCGATGCTGGATACGCACTTTTACTTTAGTGCCAAACGAGTATCTTTAGCATTGGAACCAGACCTATTGTGGTCAACGGTGCATTTTTTACAATCAATGGGGGCGCAAATTCACGCAGCAGTGACGACAACGCGATCGCCTCTTTTAGAAAAACTCCCAGTCAAAAGCGTCACCATCGGCGATTTGGAAGACTTTGAGAATTTAGCAACTGGGTCTGATTTGCTCATAGGCAATTCTAACGTGAACGCGATCGCCAAACGTCTGTTGATTCCTCTTTATCGTTTAGGTATTCCCATTTATGACCGCTTAGGTAATGGTCAATTTACCAAAGTCGGCTATCGCGGCACAATGGAACTTTTATTTGGCATCGGCAACCTCTTTTTAGAAGCAGAAGAAGAGAGAGTTAAACATTTATGGGGAGTAGGGAGTGGGGAGTGGGGAGTGGGGAGATGACGCGGAGAGAGGGAGACACGGTGACGCGGAGAAACTTTCATTTACATTCCCCGCGTCACCGCGTCCCCGCGTCCCCGCGTCCCTCCGTCACCGCGTCCCCGCGTCCCCGCGTCCTTTTGATTCCCCAGTCCCCAACGCAGGAGAACAAAATGAAAATTGCCTTCACGACAAGTGACCGAGTTCATATTAATGCTCACTTCGGTGCAGCTCAGGAAATTGATGTTTATGAAATCTCAAATGAAGGATATCAATTTCTAGAGACTCTATCATTTTCTGGCGACCTTAAAGAAGACGGTAACGAAAGTAAACTCGCACCAAAACTTGCAGCTTTAGAAGACTGCACAATTGTGTATGTTGTAGCAATTGGTGGAAGTGCTGCGGCTCGTTTAATCAAAAAAGGTGTAACTCCAATTAAGGCGCGATCGGAAGAAGAAGAAATTAATGAGGTGTTAACTAAATTAGTGCAAACCCTCAAAGGTAATCCTCCGCCTTGGTTACGTAAAGCCTTGCAACAAAAAACTACAAGTTTTGCCGATGAAGTTGAAGACCAAGCAACCGTATGACTACAAATAACAGTGTGAACGGAACCGCTACAACCGATGTCTTAAGCTCACCTTTTCTCAAGACATTAGTATTGCAAATCCGGGGTCAAGATACTTACGGAGTTTATCGTAGTTGGTCAGATGAATTGATTCTGAAACCATTTGTTGTCACCAAACAAAAGAAACGTGAAATTTCTATTGAAGGTGAAATTGATCCGATTACTCAAGCCCGAATTATGGTATTTTTCAGAGCTGTAGCTGCTGGAATTGAAAAAGAAACAGGTCTGATATCCCAAGTTGTAATTGACTTAAGTCATGAGGGATTTGGTTGGGCACTAGTATTTTCTGGTCGTCTTTTGTTAGCAGTAAAAACTTTACGTGATGCTCATCGCTTTGGCTTTGACTCTCTAGAAAAATTAGCCGAAGAGGGCGATAAGTTTGTACAAAAAGGTATTGATTTAGCAAAGCGCTTTCCGGAAGTTGGCAAGCTTTAACTAGTTCCGTGGGTTTAAGTCCCCCGGTTATAGAACCGACAAGTTTTGTGTTGGGGTTAAATCCCATTACAAAACTTAATTACGAATTACGTTAGCGTAAAGCCTACGGCATAGCTTCGCTTAGAGCGACACAGGAGCGTCGCGTCATTACGAATTACGTTAGCGAAGCGGTAGCGAGTCCTCGATAGCGAAGCGTTAGCGACGCAGGAGCGTCGCGTCATTACGAATTACGAATTATTTAAGAGAGGAGCTAATGGTGCAAGCAGAAAAAACAAGCATTGAAGAACTTACAAGTCAAATCAAACGCCTTAACAGCAAAGCAGGTCAAATGAAAATGGATCTGCATGATTTAGCAGAGGGGCTACCAACAGATTATCAACAACTTATGGATGTTGCAGCTGCAACTTATGAAATCTATCGACAATTAGATGAACTTAAGCAACAGCTGAAAAAATTGGAGAGTGCTAAATGACAAGTAATATTGATGAATTTAAGCGGCTTGCAGATGCAGAGGAATACTTTCTGTTTTTTAATCTGCCCTATGATCAAAAGTTTGTAAATGTCAATCGTTTACATATATTGAAAAAGTTTTCTCAATATATTAGGGAAATTGATCATAATTCTCCTAATTTGAGTGAAGAAGAAAGGCTACATGAATATTCTTTAGCTTTGCAAAAAGCTTATGAGGTATTTCTTGAATCTACACCCCAAGAACAAAAGTTGTTCAAAGTGTTTAACGAGAAGCCAAAGAATGTAGTCAGGCTGACAGAAATTAATTCTGATTAGGAGTTAAAAAGTGGTAGATCTAACGCCTACAGAGTTAGAACGCTATAGTCGCCAAATGATGCTCCCCAACTTTGGCGAAGCAGCACAGAAGCGCTTGAAGTCAGCGACAGTTTTGGTGACTGGTGTAGGGGGATTGGGTGGTACAGCGGCGCTTTACCTGGCAGTAGCAGGCGTTGGGCGACTCATTCTAGTTCGGGGTGGCGACTTGCGGCTAGATGATATGAATCGTCAAGTTTTGATGACGGATGATTGGGTAGGTAACCCAAGGGTATTCAAGGCTAAGGAAACTTTAGCGGCTATCAATCCTGATATCGAGATAGAAGCAGTTCACGAATACATCACCCCGGAAAATGTAGATTCGTTGGTGCAATCGGCTGATATGGCGCTTGATTGTGCCCACAATTTTACTGAACGCAATTTGTTAAATGAAGCTTGTGTGCGCTGGCGTAAGCCGATGGTAGAAGCTGCGATGGATGGGATGGAGGCTTACCTGACAACGATTATTCCTGGTGTGACGCCTTGTTTGTCTTGTATTTTTCCTGAAAAGCCTGACTGGGATCGGCGTGGCTTTTCAGTTTTAGGCGCTGTTTCTGGAACCTTGGCTTGTTTGACGGCGATGGAGGCTATCAAGCTAATTACTGGGTTTAGTCAACCTCTATTGTCGCAATTACTGACGATTGATTTGAATCGAATGGAATTTGCTAAACGCCGTTGTCATCGTGATCGCTCTTGTCCAGTATGCGGCAACAGCGCACCTTGGAGATATGCACAATCTAAATCGATGGAACCGACTAGTAATTTAAGTCATTGAAAATAAGGACTGGGTACTGGGGACTGGCTACTGGGAAAGAGATATTTCTACTAGTCAAAAGTTTTTGACCATTGACTGTTGACTACGGACAAATGACAACTAAAGGAGATTTAATGACTGTTACTTTATCAGAAAAAGCAGAGTTTCATCTGTGGGCATTTTTGCGCGGTTCTGCTGCCGATGAAAATGGTGCAACTAAAGGTGTTCGCATCTCTGTAAAAGACGGTGGTTGCAGTGGCTACGAATATGCGATCGATATTACTAGCAAGCCGCAACCAGATGATTTAGTTATCCAGCAAGGTAAGGTGTTAGTCTACGTTGATGCTAAAAGCGCACCATTACTTAATGGGATTGTGGTTGATTTTGTTGAAGGGGTAATGGAGAGTGGCTTTAAGTTCATTAACCCTAATGCAACTGATACCTGCGGCTGTGGAAAGTCTTTTAAAACAGGCGATTGTACACCTAATGGTGTACCTTGTAGCTAACATTATCAGTTCTCAGTTACTGGTGCTGAGCTTAGTCGAAGTAGTCCACCAATTGGCGTTAGGTGTTGGTGTGTTTTTGCTAACTGTATTCGTTTGTTTGTTTTGAATTATAGCGAAGCGATCGCTACACATCCTAGATAGTTTCTTGAAGAGTAGAGTAGGATACGGAAACTATCAGGCTTGGGGAACTAAACATAAGTTATGTAACGTTTGAGGAGAACTGGAAAATGGCTACCTATCAAGTTAGATTAATCAACAAAAAAGAAGACCTCGATACCACAATTGAAGTAGACGAAGAAAGCACTATCCTAGAAGCAGCAGGAGAAAATGGTATTGATTTACCTTTTTCTTGTCATTCAGGTTCTTGTTCTAGCTGTGTTGGCAAAGTGGTTGAAGGTGAAGTTGATCAATCTGATCAAATCTTTTTAGATGACGAGCAAACGTCTAAAGGATTTGCTTTGCTTTGTGTTACCTATCCCCGTTCTAATTGCACGATTAAGACACATCAAGAGCCATATCTCGTCTAGATTATTGCTTTGGTTACTGCTCTAAGTAACTAAGTAAAGGATGAAGGATAAAGGATGAAGAATAAAAACTTACTTCATGCTTTCCCTTCATACTTCATTTTTTATACCCTTTATCTGCAATGTTTATTCCATTTAGTGTAACTGGCTGCTCATTAGAATTATTAAGAACGGGAGAGCGAGGAATAATCAGTTTTTGCCAGCATCAAGATGCAACTATAATTAAAAAACTTATATCAATGAGGTTAACACCAGGAACAATAATTACTTTAGAACAACGTTTTCCTGATTTAATTATTAAAATTGCAGATACATTATCAATAATAACTCAAGATACTGCTCGCAATATTTACATCCGAATAATTGATAGTTGACAATATTCTATATTAATAAAATCAAATACCTTCACCCCGTCTTTTGCAAGACTAGTAGGTGAAGGTAATACATCATAACTTCGGCAAAAACTTTTTCAAATTTTCTATTTATTTATGGCTGAGCTTCAAGCATTTGTGGACTTTTCAGTCAATGGCGACTATTACATCTGTTGATTTAATCACGGCATAAGCTTTTTTACCCTCTACAAGTTGTAGGCTTTCAGCTGAAGATTTAGTGATTATTGACACAAGCTCTACTCCTGGCGCTAGCTCTAAAGTTACTTCTGTATTAACAGTTCCAGGTACAACTTTTTTGATAACTCCTTTGAGAGAATTACGAGCGCTGATTTTCATCTTTTATTTACCTGTTGGATTATTTATATTCATTAGTAAAATAGCAAGTTATGAAACCAAAAATGAAATTCTTTCAGATTTCTTAAGAAATATCTTAGCTGTCACTTAGTTAATTATAATACTCAAGAGAGAAATAAAATCTCAAACTATTTTGAGATCTAAAAAATGTTATTTAAGATGAATATAGCAGTAGATTCAGTGTAAATACTCAACTGTAGCTGAGGTTTTTAAGTATAAAAAATAAGGGTAAGAATTAATTAATGATAAAATTCCTGCTGTTGCTAAGTAGAAATGTGAATTTGTATCACGCAGAGTCGCAGAGAGTAGGAGTTAAGAAGAAGCTTTTCACATATCTAAATAATTAACTCTTATCTAATAAAAGCAAATAAAACTGTAAAAAATACTGCGTTTTTAATGTTTTTCAAGATTTTGTCTGAGAAATGTCTAGGGATCTTTATAAATGATTCATAATTTAAACTTATGAGAGTGATAATATTATGAGTAAGCTAAATTGTTGTTAGTCAACCTAGATTTCAACGAAAGGCGATTACATGATGATATTAGACATTCCTAGCTGAATCCTGATCTAGCCTAGCAATAGGTAGTAAGTAAGATGTCTTCAAATCAATAAAGTGCTGACTACAAATTATTTGGAAAGAATGGTGAGCAATGCTCACCATTCTATTTTCCCATTGAATATAACTGAGAATTATGAATCAAGAAATCAGAAAAGAGTTGAGTGAAGCAACAAATCAATGGCTAAAAGCTAAAGGCTACAATTGTGAAGATTTAAATCAGCCGGGTGAAAATGGCGATACGGCTTTGATGAAAGCGACAAGGGAAGGGGTTTATTTAGTTGTTAAAGAATTAATTGATGCAGGTGCAGATATTAATTTGAGAAATTGCGATCGCAACAATGCTTTGTGGTTTGCTTGTTTTGGCAATCACTACGATTTAATTAATCTGCTGCTTGCTCATCACATCGATATCAACAATCAAAATGATAATGGTGCAACTGTTTTGATGTATGCAGCATCAGCAGGAAAAACAGAAGTTGTGAAGTTGCTTTTACAGCATCATCCTAATCTAGATTTGCAAAATTTAGATGACTATAAAGCTATAGATTTTGCCAGTAACTTAGAAGTTTTAAAGATTCTCAAAAATGCTACAAAGTAAAATTTCCGGCAAAGCTTACCACGATGCAACTAAGCATTCCTACTTATCGGTGCAGCTTGATCCAAATTATGTAGATGCATCGACTCAACCAGCTGCATTTAAAGCTTATCCAAAGTTTTATCGCCGGGTGAAATTAGATGTCAATAATCCTATTCACTCTTTTATCTGGTTAACTAGTGCGATTACTCTAGAAAAAATGTATAAAAATGGTTCTGAAAAACTGCGAGTAAATCCTTCAGCAGGCGCTCTCTATCCCACAGAACTTTATGTACAGGTTCGTGGTATTCAAGGAATAGTAGATGGTATCTACCATCTAGAAGTTGAGAATAATTGTCTAACTCTGATCTATGAATTAATTGATGATGGATTAGAAAGTTATATTATACCGGGGAAAAGTATCAAGGGATGCATTTTTTTAATTAGTTGTGTTTATTATAGGTCTAGCTGGAAATATCAAGACAGAAGCATTAGATATTGCCTGTTAGATAGCGGACACCATTTAGGCGCAATCGCTGCATCGGCGTATCTTCACGACACAGCAATACAGTTAATTTTTGACTTTGATAAATTCGCTCTGAATAGAGATTTGGGATTTGAAAATAAAGAGTTAACTACTGCTTGTGTGATTTCAGGCGAAGCACAAGAAAAACAAATCAGACGCTTAAGGCTGAAAGTTCCTTTTGTCTGTGGTACAGATTATTTTGAAGCTAATCAATTTATTGAAGAAGCTTATCAAATTACATCTGTGCAAAAGAGTCATCAGCAAAAAATAGAGCAGCCAATATTTAATTTTGATAAAGATAAATTTTATCAAACTGTTTGGAATAGGCGCTCCAGTAGACGTTTCCGGAAACAATATATTTCTTGGGAAGATTATTTATATATCTTGCAGCAATTGGAGCAACCAATCCCAACAGATAGTTTTGAGGAGATAGAAATCTACTCAATTGTGCATCGCATCGAGGGGATATCACCTGGCTTATATAAAAGTACACATCTGGTTAAAGCTGGTGATTTTAGCGAAAAGATAGGTTACTTATGCGTTAATCAAGCAATTGCTAGAGATGGCGCTGTTGCGTTATTTTTTGTGTCCAACTATACAAGTTATCAAACTGCTATGCAATTAGCTGGTTTTTTGGGACATAGGGTTTATTTGGGTAGCAATTACTTGGGTATTCAGTGTAGCGCTATTGGCGCTTTTTATGATGATGAAACCCAAAGATTCTTAGAGACAACAAAAGATGTTCTCTATGCAACGACGATTGGAATCTAAAGTAGGATTGTAAAGAAAATGGCTAGAAATAAATATCGTTTCAACAGTGAAGACTCGCATCATTTACAGCCAACATCGGCAGATATTATCTTACGACAACAATTAGAGTATTCTATTAGTAGATATTTTTACGAAGCTTGCGATCGCTCCATTCAAAATCTTTTATCTGATTGTCGGTGGTATGTGACAACTCACGCCAGTGCTTTAACATTAGTAATCGAATGTCCTGATCAAGTTACTAACTGGCGTGTCTTACAAAAAATCGTACCCATGGGGACATTACTCAACGCCATCATTAGCAGCGCTAAAATCCGCGTTTACCCCCCAGAAAGTCAAGGTATACCCTTTGAGATGAGGGTAGATGAACTCTCGGTTTATCGTGATTGGGCGGGGTGAGAAATCCGGGGGTTCGACTTCTCCTGTCGGAGGCGCTGCGCATAGCTTGCTTAAGCGTAGGAGTACGCGGTGGTTGAATCTCGACTTCGCTCGATTACCGCGTAGCCGAAACTCACCAATCGGGGGATGGGAAAGTCTAAATCAAATCTCTAATCTTTAAGTAAAAAATAGTATATTAAACTTCAACACTCTGTTTGATTATAGTGGTTATCTCTTCAAAAACCAAATCAGCAGAATGTTTAATATTTGAACTTAATTCTAATCCTAAATCAAGATTTGCTGCTTCAATTAAATAAACTGTTACTTCTTGAGGAAAATCATCTTGAAAGATTTTTCGTCCGGCAACTAAAGCGTTATCCCAACGAAAATTATGCAAATTATAACTAGGTTCTGGTAAAGCTTCCAATTCTTTGCCGGGAACTTTAAATACTGCACCCGCTTGGGAACCAGTTGCACTGGCATCAATAATTATTAACTGTTTGCTACCTCTAGCTTGAAACATCACCTCCATCCCTGCGGTTCCACAGTCATACACGCACACGTTGGGATAAGGATTTTGGCTTAGATATTGTTGTAAGCGTTGGGCAATAATTACACCTACACCGTCGTCACTACGATTAAGATTACCGCAACCAATAATAGTTAGCATGGCATGTATGTTAAAGCGAAGATTCACGCATGTAATTGGTATGAAAAGCTCGGCTATACACCTAATATATGAATATTGGTATAGAATCAGCAGCACATAAAGATAAATTATTTTCAGTTCTCTGCTTACGCTTCATCGGTGAATATTTCTAAAGTAAATTTTGTAAATCCAGATGTGCTAAAATGACGGATACCTCGTTGCAATAAAGTAGGATTAACTAGCCATTCTGCCGCTAAAAAAAACTCTTTTCCACTTTCTACATATCGTGGAATACTAATGGATATACCATCGTTTAAGTGTAAAGTTATATAATTTTCATCTAAGCTATCTAACTTTGTCCATGAAGTTGTTACCGTAGATGATATCGTCCAATCAGGTGTCATGCTGGTAATTGTTCCTTGCCAATTACTTATCTGACTTGCTGGAGCATAAGCAGATTCTTCAACATAGCTCCCTAAATGTTCTGAAATGATTAAAATATCTACTGTGCCGTTTTCGTTGTACCTGGCAACTGCACTCCTACGTCTTTGTGCATATTTAAAACCAGTCTCGAAAAAAAACATGGAGTCAGGTTTAACTTCTATAGAACCCCAAGAAAAACTATTATTAAAATGAAGTGATTTGATAAAAGGCTTTTTATGAGGGCCAAAGGTTTCTACTTTTGTTGTGCCATCAGCATAAGTATATTTATTCTGATGATTTACTTCACATCCATTAGAGTCTAGATGGAAGCATCTTATGCATTGAAACTTGCGATTTAACTCTCCTTCGGAACTATATGCAGTCCAAGTTCCATGCCAGTCTCCGAGATGATGGCAAAAATTATCCCAATTTTGGATTTGAGCTTCTGTTGCGTTTTCGATTAAACTGTCCTGATTCATCAGATGTTTTTCAATAACTGTAAAATCGAACGAGTTGATCATTCTAGGATAATGTTGACATGATATTGTCTAACTCGTTGAATTGTTACAATATATTTTATTACACAACAATTATTTCATTATTTGTTGTAGTTTGGGTTAGTTTTATTATGTAATATCAGATTGATTACTGTAATATTTGTAATCTCCATTTGTAGAGCGATCGCACTAACAGTTTATTTAAATCTGGCGCAGTGCTAACTTGCTTAAGAACATCTAACATTAAATAATTCGTAATTTGTAATTCGTAATTCATAATTAAGTTTTGTAATGGGGATTTAGCGCAAAATCAGAGCGGAGGTTTCCTCCGCTCTGACGGCAGTTGTTCATGGGGGAAACCACGCCACTTGCGCGGCTGCCGGGAAACCCGAAGGGCGCAGTGGCTCCCCAAGATCACACTGCCTCAACTTTGTAAGACAGACCCCAACACTTACAGGTTATAGAACCGGGGGACTTAAACCCACGGAACTAGTTAAAGATGGGATATTTTTTTATATCTACTACAACTCTACACCATATTTTTTAGCAATTTGAGTAAGTTGCTCACATTGCTGTTGTGATGCTTGAGTCAATATCGCTTCTGCTTGTTCTGGATTGTTACCTTCTTTAGGTATTAAATATTTGACATATAAAGAAACAAAATCCACTACAGTTGCCAAGCTTGGTAAAGCGTGTTTATCGGCTTCCTTCCCAGCGATCGCAGCTACTAAACCTGCTTTAATAGGGTCAGGTTTAACTTTCATGAACTGGTCAACTAATTTGGGAATATAGTCAACTGGTGGTAAATTATTTAACTTACTTTTATCGGGAGTAAAGTTCAATCCGGCGGTTTTTGCTTGTTCGACAACACACCATTCTGTAAATTCTTGTAGTGCTGCTTCGGGAAGGCGAGGGAGATATTTGTGTAGTGCTATATCAGACACAAGCTTACCTTATAAATTTGAGTTTTGTTGAGTCAATTAAGGCAAGCCTAACTCACTATTTATAGAATTTTTAGTGTGTTATGCTACGACTTTTATATGACTATAGACTGTTTAAATCTTTGTGGGTTCATAGAGGTCTAGTGCAGGCATCTGTTTTTCTACCTTCTTTGGGTCTATTTCAGGCACTTGCATCAAGTTGATCCAACCACAGTCTTTCTATTGTAAAACTGAGAAGACAAGTAAGTTATAGCGATCGCCTCTGTAGTTTGATAATGTACATATACAGAAAATTTACATCTAATAACTAGTCAAACGATGGAAACTAAGAAATATGTTTATTGGCAAGATGATGAAATGTGGCTTGGATATTTGGAAGAATACCCTGACTACTGGACTCAAGCAGAGACCGAAGAAGAACTGAAAGAAAATTTGATTGACATCTATAAAGAATTGACTAGCGGGGTAATTCCTAAGCTAAAAAACATCTAAATTACATAATCAAATTAAATAAAACTCTTGTGGGGTGGGCATCTTGCCCGCCCTAATTATGCAAGTTATATGTGGAACAGCTTAATGTCCTATCTGACTGCCCAGAAATTACACCAGAACTGTTTGCTAAGGCAGTGGTTCATTCATAATTATAGTTACATAAATATCGAAGAGGTTATGCTTATGACTATTCGTGAAACTACTATTGCCAAATTGCAAGAGCTACCAGAGCCGCTTTTGCAGGAAGTCAACGACTTTATCGACTTTGTAGTACACAAACATGAATCTCAAACTGCCAATGATAAGATCCAAAGTGATGTCGCCTTAGCTTGGACACAATGGTTTGAGTCTGTTGATCGCATTGCAGCAACTCCAACTAAGCTAACTAGCAAATCTCAACAACTTCTGCTTAACAAATATCGGCAACAAGGTCTAGAGCTATGATCCTGTGTGATGTAGGAGTTTTACTTTAGACTTCTTGCAAAAATACTTCAAGTTTAGTGTAGGTGTTCGAGGCTAAGCAGTCCGAAAACGCGCTAGTTCTTCACCAGTTTTGGCATCGTGGGCATGGACTGTACACACTAAACAAGAATCAAACGATCGCGCCACATGACCAACTTCTACAGGGTCACTAGAATCATATATAGGTGTCCCAATTAAAGCCTCTTCAATGGGGCCACGCATACCTTCACCATCACGAGGGCCGATGTTCCAAGTTCCAGGCGCAATCACTTGGTAATTCTTAATCTTACCGCCTTCTACTTCTACCCAGTGACACAAAGAACCCCGTGCCGCTTCCGTTGCTCCCCAACCTTTACCATCTTTTTCTTGAGGTTTAATATACCAAGGGTCGTTTAATCGAAATTCTCTTAAACAATGTTCGGCTTGCCGATATAGCTTGACAATTTCGTGAACTCGTGCTAATTGGCGGACATGAATGTTAGCACCACCGAAGTGTTTGAAGACATCCAGGATAAACCCGTCGTAGTGCTGCCAAGACTCGCCGTGCTTACCACCTGCGACTAATTGACGCGCTAGGGGGCCTGCTTCTAAGCGTCCAAAGTCTTTGTGGAGGACTGCACTCGCCCAAGAGTAGGCGTTGTCAAAATCTTTGGTATTATTTGGTGTGGGTTTGGTGGTGCGATCGCTAGGATGAATATTCGCTGTACCCTCATCGTACCAAGAATGAGTTGTATTCTCACGGGTAAAGGATTGATCCATCAAGGTGTGAGTATCGGTGAAGCTGTCATACACACCACTTTTCATGATCATAGCGGCGTTTCGTCCTTCAATAGTCGGCTTTTGATATTTGTCCTCATGAGCTAAATATCCCCAAGTGACATATTTACCAACACCACGACCATATCTATCTAAGCCAATATCCAAACCCATGCGCCAATAAAAACCTAAATCAGAGTCGCGGTGATTGCGGTCTTCATCTAACCAATCTCTAAAATCATCGTATGTTTGGATTTGTTCGTAACGTTCTAAAGAACAACCCAACCATACTGGTTCTAACCAATTGGTACGAAAATATTCGAGAATTGCCCAAGCGCGGGTGATGTCTGTTAAGGTGGGGGCGCACATCACACCACCAGGCACCATATAACTAGAGTGAGGCCATTGACCGCCTAAAAGAGCATAAATTTCTACAGGCTTGGCTGAAATTGTCACACCTAATTCGTAAGATTTGCCAGTGAAGGCGGCAAAACGTCTACAAGCTTCGTCATAATGGCGGCTATTGCGGTATTTTTTATTAGTCAAATCAATCGCAAATAAACCATAAAAGTAGCGGGGTATACTTTGGATGGTTTCAACAATTTGACCCAAGTTTCTCGCTAAAATTGCGTTGCGTGGAACCTCTGTACCCCAGGCGGTATCTAGCGCCCAGGATGCACAAGTTAAGTGAGAACCACCGCAAATTCCACAAATACGAGGTGTGACTATTAATCCGGCTTGGGGGTCTTTGCCACGGAGAATTACTTCAAATCCGCGAAAAAGTTCCGCATGTGTCCAGGCATTAACTACCAGTCCATCCTCAATATCAACGCGGACATCTAAATCGCCTTCAACTCTACCAACGGGCGATATATCTAATGTTTGAATTGTCATACTAATTCGTAGTTCGTAGTTCGTAATTCGTAATCCCCAGTCCCCAATCCCTATACTGTAAAAAAGTCTTCTTCTGCCCAAGCTGGTGCAGCGTCTTTGGCGACCATTGTCAGTAGTGCGTAGTCTTTCTTTTTCACCCCTGGCGGTAGTTCTTTAGGAACTCCCATGACTGTTTGAGTTTTAAATACGGTTCCCGGTTTGAGGTCAAAGAAAGGAAATTCCGGTTCGGTACAACCTAAGCATGGCATCCCGGCACGGGTTTTGGAGGAAACGCGGTTCCATAAGATGCGGTTGCAAGAAGAATGAGTCATGGGGCCGCGACAACCTAAGTCGTAGAATAAGCAGCCTTTGCGTTGACCAAATTCGGCGGTTGAAGCTTTGTAGGCGAAGTGGACGTTACGGGTACAACCTGTTTGTGTATAGGTGTTAAAGAAGGTTTGCGGACGATGCAATTCGTCAAGGGCGATATCTGCTATGCGTCCAGTAGCGATCGCTACTAATATCTGCGTTATCCAGTCGGGATGGGCGGGACATCCAGGTATATTAATCACAGGTAGTCCAGCTTGTGAGACAAAATCTTTTCCTAAAAAGCCGCCCTCTTGACGCTTGAAAAATTGTAAGCCTTCCGATTCGCTGGGGTTGGGTGACATTGCGGGAATCCCCCCCCAAGTCGCACAGTCTCCCACTGCAACGATAAATTTAGCGGCTTTGGCGAGGTCAGATAACCAATCTTTCATGGGGCGATCGGCAAACCGATTCCATTCACCAGTACCGTTGGGGGCGTTGACTACACTGCCTTCAAATACCAAGATATCTAAGGGAATTGTGCCACGAATGCAATCCCGTAGGAGTGTTTGTAAGTTATCACCTAGTTCCAGTCCTAAGGATGGATGCCAAAGCACTTTGATGCCAAAGTCAGCAATTAAATCGCAGACTGTCGGTTCTTCGGCATTGAGAAATGACATGGTGTTGCCTGAACAAGCACCACCTTGTAGCCACAGTACATTAGTCATCAGTTATTAGTTATTTGTGCTGAGCAACTTGCCTTAAGCGAAGTCGAAAGGAGTCGAAGTATCAGTTAACAAATAAACGTCAAGGTTTAAAGCCTTACCCGCAAGTGGCGCGAAGAAATCCTTGTTTCACTAAGTAGGTTGAAACCCCGTCCCCTGTGGGCGGCTTAGTATTTCCTGTTAAGCGTTCCCTGTTAAGCGTTTCCTTTCATCAATATTTATCTCTTTAAGATAGAATATTTTTTGATTTAATTCGATTTTATTACAAAAGAATTAATCATTAAAAATAAATGACATTTGATCAAGATTACTTTAAAGAATTTTTTAGGTGCTGTTTGTCGCATATTTAACAAATAAGAAATTAGTAAAAGTAACATTGATTCCTATTGTTAAAAATCGCATTTACTGGTTTTGGATTGGTAAATAATTGCGCTTTTAATTTGCATAGTTCAAACCGCTAGAAAGACGCGGGGACACGGAGACGCAAAGATGTAATTTGAATGACGATCAGCTTACACATGCAGAGTACGACGAATTGCTTGAGCGGTTGTAGCGACAGCAGCCTAATACTAGGCTGTTGACGGCATAGGGGTTATCTGTGGTATGAAGTTGCGATCGCACCCGCTAATTCTACACCTGTAGGGCCACCACCGACGATTACAAAGGTCAACCAAGCACGGCGTAGTTCGGGATCAGTTTCTTTTTCTGCTGCTTCAAATGCCGAAAATATCCGGCGACGCATTTCTACCGCATCTTCAACTGTTTTCAAGCCAGGAGCCAATGGTCTCCAGTTATCCTTACCAAAATAGGAATGGTTAGCACCTGTGGCAATAACTATCGCAATTGGGTAAGCGATAATGGTTAGTACCTCTTTAGTAGGAGTACTTTTGCAATGACCGAATTACTAGAAAAAGCGATCGCCCAATTAAAGACTTTACCTGCTGACGAGCAAGATGTGATTGCAACGATGATCCTGGAAGAACTTGAAGATGAACGTCGCTGGGATGAGTCATTTGCACGTTCTCCAGATCTGTTAGCAAAGCTTGCCGCCGAGGCGATGGCTGAACATCGTGCAGGTAAGACGCAAGAGTTAGATCCAGAAACATTGTGAAATCTCGTACAACTACTCAATTTCGTAAAATGTTTGCCGATCTACCAGAGCAGATTCAGGAACAAACCCATAAGGCATATCGGCAATTCAAGCAAGATCCAAGTTATCCTAGCTTGCGATTTAAGAAAGTTCATGCTGAATTACCAATCTATTCTGCACGAATCAACAAAGACTATCGAGCAGTTGGTCAATTAGATGAAGACACTGTAATCTGGTTCTGGATTGGTTCTCATGCAGAATACGATATGCTGCTAGAGCAATTGTAGAAACGCAAGACAACAATTCAAATGCAGCGGACGATTGAAAGTCAGTGGTGCTGAGTTCGATGTTATCTGTCACCGCTGATTTGAGCCGTTATAGCAAAGCTGGTACAGAGTTTCGAGGTGCTGGCAAAATCATTAAATAATTCGTAATTCGTAATGACGCGACGCTCCTGCGTCGCTAACGCTGACGCTCGTACCTCGCTACCGCTTCGCTAACGCTATCGATGACTCGCTACCGCTACGCTAACGTAATTCGTAATTAAGTTTTGTAATGGGGATTTCACCCCAACACAAAACTTGCCGGTTATGGAACCGGGGGACTTAAACCCACGGAACGTGTTAAATAAAACTCTTGTGGGGTGGGCATCTTGCCCGCCCTAATTATGCAAGTTATATATGGAACAGCTTATGATGAAGTAACCCCAGCTTGTGTAGAAAAATTAAAGCAAGGCATTTCTGATTCAGAGTGGATACTGTTTGAAAATAGTTCTCACATGCCTCATTTGGAAGAAACAGAAAGGTTTCTGCAGGTGCTGGACGAATTTTTGAGCCGAGTAGAATGCGATCGTAATTCTGTTGATTAAAGGGAACTCCCCTTTATGGCGACCAAACTCAAACATGATGCTTGATGATGCGCGATCGCACTTGTTGTACTAAGTCATCAACCGGATTTGTAGCCCTTAATTGGACTTTTTTTTAGATTTTTTTCCCCCTAGTTGGGGTTGATTGTTCAAAACTTGAGAGTGAAGACTTACCATCAGATAAGCACTCATGATAATTTCCCACCATTTCTGTATTTCCGCAGGAAACTTTGCAAGACAGTGGTGGGTTCAAGCCCCTACTGATTGTAATTTTGAATTGATAATGCGCGAATTTTGAATTGTTTTGACTGGGATTTTTCCGAGAATAACTGCCTAAACAGTATCAATAAAGGTCGTTTAAAATTGATGATATCGGCAAAATTATCCAAGTTTTTCATGAGAAGTTTATTAGCCACAATTCAAATACTTGATTTGGCTAACAACTGTAGTTTATTTAACTAGGATAATTTGGAAATGTCTCAAATCACAATTTCTACCTTGCATACTGCTGGCTCTGATCTATTTTCTGATTCTGAAAGTTACTTAAAAGATCTGTCTGAAAAAGACCTTAATATTCAAGGCGGTATTATGCATATTCTCCTTATGGAAGTAAGCGGTTCTATTATAACAGTTGCTTCTGCATTTCTTGGGGTTGGTATTGGAGCGGCCACAAGCTACGCATATGCTAAATACAAAACAATAGTTGACTAGAACGGAATGTTAGAAAAGGGTTTCATATAATTTAGCAATTTTGATGAAATCCAGTAACCGAAAAATTTAATTATTTTTAGGCACAATTATCTTAGTTGTGCCTAAAAATAACTTGCATCCTGAATTCATGATTGGGGTATTTCATCATTTAATTTGAAGTCAGCCAAGTTGATCGCACCTGTCACCTGAACAGCCAGTGCATGAACCGTCTTAAGATCAGCCGTCATCGAGTGTAGTGGACCATCAACTAACAGTGAGGCCAGTCCATGTACCAAACTCCAAATTGAAATCGCTGCTGTATTACGATCGCGTTCCACCAAATGAAACTCATCAATGACCTCTAGCAACAATCGGAAAACTGGCGTACAGGTTGGGTTTTCATCTTCTAGTGGGGAACCCATCTCAGGGCGAAACATCAGGCGAAACTGATCTGGATGTTGCACTGCATACATGACATAGGTAACACCGATCGCCTGCAATTTTTCCTGGGGAGTCGTTTTTCCCTGTAGAGCTGCCTGAGAAGCGCGATCGAGGTTTTGAAACCCGTCCAAAACCAGTTCGCGAATCAGGTCAGCTTTATCCTTGAAGTGATGATACGGCGCACCAGGGCTAACTCCAGCCCGTCGAGCCACTTCCCGCAAGGTGAGCGATTCAATACCCGATTCTTCCATGACTGCCCGTGCCGCCTCTAGCAATGCCAGGCGAAGGTTGCCGTGATGATAAGCATCTGATTTTTTCGAGGTTTTGGACAGCACAGGTAGAACTCAAAATTAGATCTTGACATTGTTTAGATTTTATCGCATCTTAGTAGTGTTCAGATTCTAAACAGTGTTTAGATTTAAGTTGTCAGTTAGGAGTTTCTCGATGCTTTTGTCCTCTAAAAACGTTTTGGTGTTCGCGGCAACGGGTGCGATCGCCAGTGAAGTTGCCCGTAAGTTTGCCCGGGAAGGCGCTCAGGTGTGGCTATCGGGGCGCAATGCTGAGGCTCTGAAAACATTGGTCAGGCAGATCACTGATGAGGGTGGTATCGCTAAGGCAGATGTGGTGGATGCCACTGATCCGATTGCCGTAACTGATTATGTGAATCGAGTTGCAGCTACAGCAGGCTCAATCGATGCGGTTTTTAATGGCATTGGGGGGCGACCCGTAGATTTGGGCTATCCCGAACCCTCAACGAAGGTTGAACTGAGTCAATTTCTGAAGCCGTTGCAGATTATTTTGGGTTCTACGTTTCTCACCTCCCGCACCGTTGGAGTGCAGATGATGCAGCAAGGGAGTGGCTCGATCGTCACCCTCTCTGCCACGCTAAGCGGCATGACGGCAGCCAACATGGCAGGCATTAGCGCAACCTGTGGCGCGATTGAAGCAATGACGCGATCGCTGGCGGGGGAGTTTGGTCGAGCTGGGGTGCGCGTCAACTGTGTCCGAGGATCGGCAATGCCAGAAACCCGCACCATTCAAGAAACGATGGCAGGGCAAAGCCGGATTTTTGGTGAGATGCCGCCGATGTCACTGCCGCCGCTGGGTCGCCCTATTTCTGTGGCTGAAACGGCTTCTACAGCAGCATTCTTGGCTTCTGATGCAGCAAGTGGCATGACGGGGCAAGTGATTACGGTCTGTGCAGGAGCGTTTGTTGGCTAATCGCAATTCCTTAACGACCATCCCCGGAGAAAATCTCATGACAAAATTTGATGATCATCCTACCGTGCGCTGGTGGCGCGAACAGCCTGTTGCCCAAACCCGTGTTAGGTTGAATGCCGAATCGCTGCGATCGCTCTGTCTCGAAGCCGGAGCCGATGATGTCGGATTTGTGGAACTGGATCGAGAGGCAATTGTCGATCAGCGCTCAGATATCCTGGCAGCCTTTGCCCCGACCCAAACGCTGATTAGCATTGTCTGCCGGATGAATCGGGAAAACGTGCGAACTCCGGCGCGATCGGTTGCCAATGTGGAATTTCACGCCAACTATGAGGAAGTGAACGAAGTTGCTCGCACGATCGTGAAAATGCTAACCCAGATTGGGGTGAGAGGTTTGTATCCATCGGCAGGGTTTCCGATGGAAATGGATCGCTTTCCAGGAAAAATCTGGGTCGTTTCTCATAAACCCGTTGCGGTGGCAGCAGGGTTAGGTCATATGGGGCTGCATCGAAACGTGATTCATCCTAAGTTTGGAAATTTCATTTCGCTGGGCACAATTCTCATCGATTCAGAAGTAACAGCCTACGATCAGCCGATCAACTTCAATCCCTGCATTGATTGCAAATTGTGTGTTGCAGCCTGCCCAGTCGGAGCGATCGCCCCCGATGGTCACTTCAACTTTTCCGCGTGTTACACCCACAACTACCGCGAGCTGATGAGCGGTTTCACCGATTGGACAGAGACGATCGCCGATAGCAAAAGCGCCCGTGACTACCGCCAAAACGTGACCGCTTCAGAGTCGGCTTCCATGTGGCAAAGCCTATCCTTCAAAGCCAACTACAAAGCCGCTTATTGCCTTGCCGCTTGCCCAGCCGGGGAAGATGTCATTGCACCTTTTTTGAGCGATCGCAAAGGGTTTGTCCGTGAAATCGTCAAACCCTTGCAAGATAAACTCGAACCGATCTATGTAGTGCCCGGATCGGATGCAGAAGCATATGTTGCCCGTCGTTTTCCCCACAAAACGATCCGGCGGGTCAGTAGCGGCATTCGCCCTCAATCGATTCCGGGATTTCTGTTTGGCTTGCCGCTGCTGTTTCAACGCGATCAGTCCAAAGGATTGAATGCAATCTATCACTTCACATTCTTTGGGGCAGAGGCGCATCAAGCCACTGTGACGATTGGCAATCGCGCTGTTCATGTCGAAAGGGGGCATACTGGTAAGGCAGATTTGGCGATCGTAGCAGATAGCCAAACCTGGTTAGGTTTTCTAGCAAAAGAGCAGAATTTGGTTTGGGCGCTACTGCGGCGCCAGATTCGGATTAAAGGCTCACTCAAACTGCTTCAGGCATTTGGCAAATGCTTTCCAGCATGATCAAACAATACTTCGGACAAAATTAGGCAGCAATAACACCGTAAGAGCGTAGGTTTTGGTAGTTAGGATGGGATTTAATGATAATAAAGGAAAGCTCCATAACTCGTTTAAGTGAGGAGAGAGTGTGGAGGTTGTAAGCCATGCGGTAATACTGGACTAATCATTGTATAGCAGTCGATCTATTGGTGCAAGCTTGATTGCTTTTACCTTAGCCGTTCTGTAAAACCTACCCAAAACTACCTAAGTCTAGACGAAACTGGACATTAGTAATTTTAGTGTTTACTTCCTGATTCATCGTAGTCTCAAGATGACTCTTGAGAGGTTTGTCTACTCCACAGG